>Ga0265297_10007739_pt1 | contig 14732 bp, 11 predicted proteins | sample Munlanlwell13791_FD_192502 | JGI IMG/M metagenome (GOLD analysis project Ga0265297, IMG submission 192502) | Leachate microbial communities from a municipal landfill in Southern Ontario, Canada - Leachate well 137-91 | ecosystem: Engineered > Solid waste > Landfill > Unclassified | place... | reverse complement strand
TCGAAAGTCATCAGACTTGAGACAGGAGAAGAACGCATCAGCGTTCTTCGAGTTATCGAAAGTCATCAGACTTGAGACAGGAGAAGAACGCATCAGCGTTCTTCGAGTTATCGAAAGTCATCAGACTTGAGACAGGAGAAGAACGCATCAGCGTTCTTCGAGTTATCGAAAGTCGTAGAATCCCGTCAGATTCACCTCCACAATCTTCTTCGAAGGTCTCGGGTTCATCAGGCCTGAAGTTTGGCATCCACCGCCATTCAGGTTGTCGAGGTTTTGAGAAACCTCTCCGATCTTGAGACAGGAAAAGAGCCATCGGGCTCTTCGACTTGCTTCATCCGGTATGGACGATGCAGTGGAAGTATAGAGAATTTATCTCTATCCAATCTCGCACGTGTGGGGGCCGGTTATCTCACATGATATATCATTTCATCAGACAATTAAACCAGCCAAGACCCCGTATAAGAAAAAACCGGGCGCTCACATATCCACACGTGTCACGACCCCATGGATCTTATCCGATGGCAGCTTGTAAAACTGGACCATTGACGGCGATAACCTTTTGAGGGCTGCAAAGAGTCTCCAGATGAAATGCGTTGTGACAATATCTTCCATACCGTAGAAGATCGTCTTTTCATCGATTTCGGCCTCTTTTAAGATCTTCCCGATATCGACGATTTCCATGTACCCAAGATAGATTTCGAAGATAGAGAGCCCCGGGGTCAACTCACGGGTTACGCCCCATGTTACCCCAAAGGGTTGTTCGGTACGGATGATGGAGATGATGATGTTATCATCGTACATGATAGTGTTCGTGAACATGATCCGCGGGATATACTGGGGAAGTTTCCGGAAGTCGCGGGCAAAGAAAAGTGCCGTGCCAGAGATGCGGTTGACCGATGTATATACCTTGTTGAATTTCGGAAGGAACTCATCCAGCGGGACGGGGGTGAGGGTCGCGGCGAGTTTCTTCTGGCCATTGATGAAGATCATGATGATAATAAACGGGATGGCGGCGATGAGGAGCGAAATGTAGCCCCCGTAGGGGATTTTCTGGAATGTGGCAAACAGGAACGTAAAGTTTACGCACATGATACAAAAAGCAAAGAGCATCTTGACGATCTGCCCGCGGTATGCAAGGATCATCGTGATAAAGATACCCGTGATTGCCATGTCGCCGCTGACTGCGAGACCATAGGCAAGGGTCAGGTTCCCGGAGTTCCGGAAGATCAGGATAACGATGAGAACTGAAAAAAGCAGCAGCCAGTTCATCACATCGATATAGATCTGTGAGCGGAGCTGCGGGGAGGTGTACTCAATGCGCAGGAGCGGCATGATGCGGGTGGTGATTCCCTGGTACACAATAGAGAAGATACCGGAGATCATGGCCTGTGAGGCGATGACCGTTGCCGCGATACTGAGGATCAGGAAGGGGATATATAACATCTGCACCTGGGAAAAGACCATCTCGAAGAGGATATTATGAGCGTCGGGATGGGTCAGGGCAAAGGCGCCCTGCCCGAGATAATTGAGTGTGAGTGCGATAAAAACGATGTACCATGCCCGGATGATAGGCCCGCGGCCGAGTTGTCCCATGTCAGCATAGAGTGCTTCGCTCCCAGTAGCAACGAGAATGACGGAGGAAAGGATCAGGAATCCATCGAGGCCATGGCCGAAGAGATAGTTGATCGCATACATCGGGTTGATGGCAAGCATAACCGCAGGAGCGCTGATGAGGGCCATCATGCCAAACCCTGCGAGAGCAACAAACCAGAGGACCATGATTGGCCCGAAGGTAAATGCTACCCGTTCGGTCCCTTTGGTCTGGAATGAGAACAGGAGGATGGCAATGACCCCGGCAATAATCATCAGCATGGTCTGGGGCGTTGCCTCGAAACCCGGAATGAGCAGCAGCCCTTCAACTGCTGAAAGGATACTGATCGCCGGGGTAATAACACCATCTCCAATAAAGAGCGAGATGCCAACGATCGCCAGGAGCGAAACAAATGCTGCCCGGTTGCCGGATTTTAAGAGGGGGAGGAGTGTCTCCTTAAGCACGATCGTACCTCCCTCGCCTTTCTTCCCGATGTGCATGGCAAGATACGTATATTCGAAGGTCACGAGAATGGTTAATGTCCAGATGACGAGGGAGAGGATACCCATCACATTCTCTTGAGTCGGGGGAATGAGGAAGAAGATCGCGGTCAGGGCATAGATCGGGCTGGTCCCGATATCCCCGAACACCAGCCCCATCGATTTGACAATATCGGGTATGGAAAAAGAGTCCCCAGACATACTTTAATACGTCTCACCAGTGTGACGGATAATCCTTTCTCTTTTGGGCTGAGTTTGTGAAACTACAAGAAGTGGTCATATGTTTACACGGTTTTTTTAAAGAATTTTAAGGAATGTATTGAGAATGCGGCTGTTGATATTGACAGGAAGTTGATTGCAGCTAATATTTTCCAGAGCGAATCTTTTATTGCAATTTTCCGAATGAAATGTATTGATGATCCAACGAGATATCCTTTTTTATTAATGTGAAGGGTGACAGGTATATCATCAGATTATTTTTGATCAGACCTGCTCGTCAAGGCCTGATCTTTCCGGTCCTGTATGTATATCCGATAACTTGTGATAAGAAGGACGACAATTACAGGGCCGAGAACAAAACCGGCCAGGCCCATGGTAAGGAGACCCCCGATGATGCCGATAAACATGATGACAGGGTTGATCTTCACGCGGAGTCCGATAAGGACGGGCCTGATAAAGATCTCGGGCAGGCAGGAGACCCCGAGGTATCCGAGAAAAAACAGGATCATAACTCCATAGATATCACCTATAGTAAGGGCATAGGAACCAATAAGCAGGAATGCGATGGATGATCCAAGAATGGGTACAAGCTCGCAGAACGCTGCAAAGAATGAGTAAAAAAGAACATTTCCATATCCCAGCAGGTAAAAAACCGGGATTGCAATAAAAAACGTCAGCACTGCAATTGCGACCTGTACAACGTAAATCGCGTACAGGGTATCTACTGTAACATCCGACAACCTGCTGACAAAACTGTTGAGGGATTCGGGCATGTGCCCTGTGATCTTCTCTTTTAATTCCTCGCCATGCACAAGAAGGATAAAGATTGTGAAGAAGAAAATGAAGGTCTTGAACAGGATCTGGGTCAGGTTGTCAACCAGTGTCTCTTCGTATCCTACAAGCAGGAGGTTTCCGGTACTCAGCAGGCTGATGAGGCTTGCCTTATTGAGGGGAATACCAAATGCTGCAAGATGTGTATCCGGATTGCTGATCCAACCGGATATCCCGGTAAACATGCTGGTCAGGGTCTGGGCATTTGCGGAGAAGATCGAGAGAGTAATCCAGAGCACAGCCCCAAGTGCACAGAAGATGCCAGCAGTGACGAGTGCCGCCGAGATTGTTGGGCGGGTATGTTGCGTTACCCGGTGGTGGAGCGGGAGGAGGACAATCGCAAGGGACGCTCCGAGCAGGACCATGTCCATAATCGACCAGAAGAGAATAATTGCGGCGACCGTCAGGATGACCATGAGAACAAACGGAAACTGGTCGTTGCGGAACAGTGACATAGCCGGTGATCTACTATTCGGAGTCCGGTGTTAAAAGAATGATTGTATTTTGACTTGCTTCTATTATTCATGAAACGATACCCATAACAATATTACAATCTCAATTTCCATGATTATCTGATGAAGCGGCTTGGGCACCTTGCCATGATTGCACATGATATGGGGCTCATCTTCGAGTTTCTCGGTATTACCTCGCTTCTGCCGTTTCTCGTTCTCGTGATTTTTGGTGAATGGGACCTTTTCCTTCCCATGGCAACCGTCCCGGTGATCTTCATTATCCTGGGATTTGCATTCTCACGTATCCCGTACGAAGATATTGTACCTTCATTCTCTGCAACCCTTTCGGCAGTGGCACTTTCATGGCTGGCGATTGCATTTGTTGGTGCCCTCCCCTTCGTATTTGGCATGCACATGTCCTACACGGATAGTGTTTTTGAAGCAATGGCCGGCTGGACGGGAACTGCATTCACCATAATCCCTTCGCTGGACCAGACTCCGAATACGCTCCTGTTCTGGCGTTCGTTCATGCAATGGATGGGCGGGATCGGGATTATCGTTTTTGGCATATCCCTGCACCGCAAGACCCGTGTCTCTCTCTTCCGGATCTACCGTGCGGAAGGTCGGGAAGAGGAACTGGTGTCTTCGTCAGTTTCAACGAGTCGCAGGATCTGGATGATCTATCTTGTCCTCACCTTCGGCTTTACCGGTCTTGTTATGCTGGCGGGCATCCCCCTGTGGGATTCCCTGAATCTGGTCATGACAACCATCGCCACCGGAGGGTTCACCCTCCATGACGGCGGCCTGTCCTATTACAATAACCCGGTCCTTGAATGCCTTTTAATTCCGGTGATGCTTGCCGGTGCAATCCCTTTCAAAGTCTTTTTCTTCCTGTATCATGGTAAGATTGGCGGCATGTTGCGGGACCGGACGGTCCGGCTCCTTCTCCTTGTCGCATGTCTGGGATCGGTCATAGTCTCCTGCGACCTGTATATCTTTGGAGATATGTCTTTATTATCGGCAATTCGCCAGGGAGTATTTACTGCAGTATCCGGAATCTGCACGTGCGGGCTGCAGAATTCAAATCCTCATTACTGGGCAACAATTCCTCTCGCGATTGTGACCATGATGATCTTCATCGGTGGGGCGATGGGAAGTACCGCGGGGGGAGTCAAGGTGAACCGGCTGGCGCTTGTGTACGAAGGTGTCAAGTGGTGGTTCAGGAGGTTCTTTGTCAGCAGTCGCGTCCTTGTTCCACTGCGGTTTGGGGGAAGAACGCTCTCAAAAGAGAGCTCCGATCTGGCAATATCCAAGAATCTGCTCGTCATCGTCATCTACGTGCTGACTATCTTCATAGCAACGATCATCACCCTTCACCTCTATATCACCTCATTCCGGGTGGAGGAAGTGGTCTTTGAGCTTGTATCTGCTCTCAGTAATGCAGGACTGACCGTGGGTTTTATTGATGAAGCAAGCCCGCCCTCAATCAAGTGGATATTTATTACCCTCATGTGGCTCGGCAGGCTAGAAATTGCTCCGGTTCTCATCATTGCCATGGGCATTTTCAAAGAAATCCGGGATGATGTTATTGCCGATAGCGATACCGGGCAACCGGAACAGATGATATAACTCAACACCATCCTGTTTTCTCCTCACCCTTAATGACCCTGAAGCGCCAATACTATGGAATCAACGGTGATGAATGGCAGAAATTAAAATAATCGGTACGGCCCACGTCTCGCAGGACAGCGTGGACGAGGTCACGGCCGCAATAGATGAATACACGCCGGACGTCGTTGCAATAGAGCTCGATCCTTCCCGCTTTGCCGCGCTGAAAAAACAGGCCCGGGATCCCACGGTCAACGATGTACTCGAAGTCAAGAATTTCAACTCTCTCCTTGTCCAGTGGCTTCTCGCGTACCTCCAGCGCAAGATCGGGCTGGATGTCGGAGTTGAACCCGGTGCGGAGATGAAGGCCGCGATTGTTGAGGCTGAAAAAAGGAATATACCAATCGCTTTGGTAGATCGTGACATTAGAATCACGCTCCTCCGGTTCTGGAATTCACTGGGGATTCTTGAGAAGATCAGGATGTTATGGGCCCTTCTCCTCTCCATTGCGGAGGTTGATGGCGGTGAGGAGATCGATATTGAGTCTCTCAAGAAAGAGGATGTCATCGATATGGTCATGGAGGAGTTCAGGAAGTTTTCCCCGAATGGTGCCCGGGCGCTCATCGATGAGCGGGATGCATTCATCGCGCACCAGCTTGTCCTCCTCAAATCGCAGCTTCCTGAAGGTAAAATCCTTGCAGTAATCGGTGCCGGTCACCGGAAAGGTATCTCGACATACCTTGAGAATCCCCAGACCCTCCCTCCATTTGACGCTCTTACCCGGGAACCGAAATCCTTTCCCTGGGCAAAGGTCTTCGGATTTGCCGTTACGTTCCTCTTCTTCTTCCTGCTCGCCGCGATCGCCTTCTCGGGAGTTGGGTGGAATGCCCTTATTTATGCCTTCCTTTTCTGGGTCATCATCCATGGAATGCTATCAGCGTTTTTCGTCCTGTTAGCCGGAGGCCACCCATACTCGGCACTTACCTGCTTCTGTGTTGCGTGGATGACATCCCTCAACCCGATGCTTCATGCCGGGTGGATTGGGGCTTATGTTGAAGCCCGTGTGCGCAACCCCCCCATTTCGGACTTCCGGAAGATCTACCAGACAGAGTCTATCATGGAGATGGCAAGGATTCCCCTTTTCAAGGTGGTACTTGTCGCAGCACTTGGGAACCTGGGGAGCATGCTGGGGACGATCCTGTATTTTATCTTCATCTTCCCGGTTCTCGGGATTGATCCGGTTGTCGTCATATCAACCGGTATCCAGAATATGTGGGTATGGCTTACCGGATTGATCTGATCAACAAATCTTTTATTTTTCATCGTTTGCATTCAGGCGAGTCGCCATCCGTTAGATCACACATTGCATGCCAGCGATCTCCTTGTTGATCCAGTCCCGTACAATATATTTAATCTGTTCTTTTGTCATGCCATCGTGGTAACGGAAGCGGATCTCCTCTTCAAGCATATCGAGAATGGGTGAAACGAGGGTAAAATAGGATGCAGGACAGGTGACACCTCCGGATTTCTCAACGTGCAGCATCACGAGTTCGTGCAGGTGTTTCATCTCACCGGTCATATCGATAATGCTTTCAAGGGTCATACCAGCCGGGATATCTGATCTGACGCTATCACTTCCTGAAATATCTGTATGATCCTGATCTCTTTCTGAAGTATCGCCCGTGTCCGGTTCGATCATAATCTATTGAATGTATCCGTGTTTACAGGTAATTTTTCCCGCTACGGATATATTTATAAAAAATGATAATCCATACCGGGATTTATGGTTTTATGCGGTACCTGGCCAAAAAGATTAACCTGTGTTGGCACATTTACCTTTTTTAAGAACATTCAGTTAATCTCGTGATACCATGTCAAGTACCGCACTTCTTGTTATTGAAGGTCTGTGGTGGACACCGGAACAAAAACCAAAACGTCCATCAGTCCTCCATTTTCTCGAAGGATTGGAGAGTTTCAGTGGCGATTTTAATATTTACTACGCGAACTTCTATGAAAAGGTCGGGTTTCGCAGGGCGCTCAAAGATGACCTGACAAATACCCAGGAAGACCGTCTTTTCCTGTACATTGCTGCCCATGGTACCGGAAAACGGATCGGAGGATTAACGTCAAAGACCGGCATGAAACTTCCTGCGATGTTCAAGGTTGTAAAAAATGCGGCGAACTACTCCAATATTGAAGGAGTCCTGATTGGCTCCTGCAGTGTAGGGAACAATATTGATGATTTCATCTCGACCACGAAAAATTCCCATATCGCATGGATCTTCGGGTATACCTGTGAAATCGGTTGGATGGCAAGTACACTCATCGATGTCTCGATTTTCGAGCACCTGATGAAACTGAAAAAAAGTGATCTCAGGAACCGGAAGACGATCCTTGATGCGTTTGTCAAGGCGTTAAGACGATTTAATGGAGACTATATTTTCTGCAAACAGAAACGGAGAACTATTCCCCTGAAAAAAGCCATTACGCTCGTTGTCCAGCCACGGAGTCCCGGGGAAAAGGCTCAGGACGAGACAAAAAATCTTCTCGAAAATCTTGGATGGAATAAATAATTCTGGGATCTGGCAACTCGTTAAAAATATACGGGAAATATCAGAGTAAACCCGGTGCCCTGACCCGGAATTTCTGCCAGAGCACGCGTCCCATCACCCGGTAGGTAAAGTCCAGTTCTTCGAAGCTGGGTATATCGTGTTCTTTTAACATGTCCCGTCCGGTATCCATCGAAGCTCCCCCAAGAAGAGTAGCCACGAGCCGGTTCTCGGTTGATGAGGAAAACTTGAGGATCTGCCGGGCCAGCTGTTCAGATGTCAGTACAAGGTTTGGGAACCCGACAATGAATGCAATGTCCCAAAGATCCTTGTGACGTGCGAGCACGGCAAACGTCTTCTCAAACCGTTTCTCGGTAGCATCGCCCAGGAGATCAATGGGATTCCCCTTGTTCCAGAATTCGGGGAGAAATTCATTCATCTCATCAATGACTTCCCGTGGGAGGTCTACCATTTCAATGCCATAGCGTTCCGCATAGTCGGATGAGAGTACGGCAAACCCGCCGGCATTCGTGATAACAACCGCACGCTTTCCTTTCGGGTAGCGTTTCCGGTGCGCAAGCATCTGGGCGGCAAGGAAGGCACCGGTCAGGGTATGGACTGCGATGATCCCGGACTTTCTGAACGCTTCCATATATACATCGTAAGAACCGGAAAGTGAACCTGTGTGTGACGATGCGGCAGCCTGCCCGCGGCTTGATGAACCGGATTTGATTGCAATGATCGGTTTGCATTTTGCTACGTCTGTCGCGACCTCCATGAACGCTTTACCATCAGTGACCTGTTCAATATAAAGGATGATCGCGCGGGTCTTCTCATCCTTCCCGACATACCTGATATAATCTAGGAAGTCCAGGTCAGCCTGGTTGCCGACCGAGATAACATTGGAGAAACCGATGTTCTTTGCCAGGCTCCAGTCAACAACTGTATTGATGATCGCGCCACTTTGTGAGATGAATGCGATGTTACCAGGATTGGGTGACTGGTGGACATAGGTGGTGTCGATGCCGCGTGGGGGGATGATCATTCCAAGGCAATTCGGTCCGATGATCCGTGTACCATGACTCTTTGCAATGGCAACAATCCGCTCTTCCAGTGCCTGCCCGTGTTCTCCCATCTCCTTAAACCCGGCTGTAATGATGATGACCATTGGTACACCTTTGACACCGCATTCTTCTATGACTCTCGGGACATGGATTGCCGGGACAGTAATAACTGCCAGATCGACCGGTGCAGGGATTGCCGTGATGTTCGGGTAGGCCTTCAGGCCCTGGACCTCGGAGCGTTTGTTATTAACCGGGTATAGTTGTCCCGGAAAATGGAGGAGGTTGTGCAGGACAGCGTAACCCATCTTAGAGGAGTCCTGCGATGCGCCGACAACTGCGATGGAGCGGGGGTTGAAATATTCCATTGGTACGGGAGGACGCACTTCTGATATTTCCTGATGGGCTGGTGTATCTGTGATAATTACACGAGCATCAACTGCGAGTGCGCCATGTTCATAGAGCCGGAGCGGGTTGATATCGAATTCAACAATATTCTCGTTTTCAAGGAAGAACCGGTTAACGGCAACAAGCGTTTCTACAAGGGCTTCCTCGTCTTTGGGTTTCATGCCGCGGTATCCGCTGATGAGGGGATATCCATTGATCTCCCGGATCATCTGGCGGATTGTCTCTTCATCAAGCGGAAGGATGCGGAGGGTTACGTCTTTCATTAATTCGACAAGCGTGCCGCCCATTCCGAACGTGATAACCTTGCCAAATGCCGGATCTGTTTTCCCCCCAATAATCAGTTCGAGCCCGGGTTCAGCCTGTTGCTCAATGATGATGCCCTTGATCTCAGCATCATTCCGGTACTTTTTCGCACCCGAAATGATCCTTTCGAATGCTGACACTGCTGCTTCGCGACTCCCGACTCCGACAACAACGCCATCGGCATCGCTTTTATGGATGATTTGCGGGGAGATAATCTTCATAACGACCGGAAAACCGATGGCCTCAGCGGCATCGGCGGCATCGTGAGGTGTCATGACAATCCGGTAGGTGGGTACCGGAACACCATATTCCCTGAGAAGATCATACCCTTCGGATTCGGACAGCATAGTATGTTGCTCGTGTTTTTTTCCCATTCCTGCCTCCAGATCGGACAGTATACAACGGAAACGGATGAACGGGATATCAGGTAAAGAAGTCCCTCATAGGATAGCGTTGATCCACCGTTGTCCCCGGTAATATCTAGAAATCTTACAGGGCAGTTTTAAAGGTTATGGGAGGAAACATCTGGATTTTAGGGATTTATGACTCACTGATTATCGACGCGCGCAAAAAATGCCGAAAAAAACCAAAATTCTGGCCCGGATTCGAAAAATATGCGAGAAGCGCCGCATTAAATAGAAATGCGAGATATAATAACCAGAAACGCGGAATTATTGCCCAGTTTCATCAACCGAAAATGACAACCTTTTTTTTGAATCACTCATTATTAATAGTGTTAAATCGGGGTTGTTCATGGCTGAAGACTTTAATGTCAAACTCACCGACAAGTATTACACGCCCGATCCTTCCTACCGGCAGAACAGCTGGGTGGGGGATTACAACAAGGCATATGCGGAATTTAAGAACGATCCTGATGGGTTCTGGGATCGGATTGCCCGGGATCTCCACTGGTTCACCCGCTATGATAAGGTGAAGGAGTGGAATTTCCCGCATGCCCGCTGGTTCATAGGTGGCAAGACAAACATTACATACAACTGCCTTGACCGTCATGTAATGGGTCCACGCAGGAACAAAGTTGCCCTTATCTGGAAGGGGGAGGACGATTCCGAGCGGATCTATACGTACCGCCAGCTGTACCGTGAAGTAATGAAAGTAGCAAACGGACTGAAAAAACTGGGGGTCTCCCGCGGGGACCGGGTCTGCATCTATATGCCCATGGTCCCGGAGCAGATTATCTCGATGCTGGCCTGCGCCAGGATCGGCGCGGTTCACAGCGTTGTCTTTGGTGGGTTTGGTGCAGCAGCACTCAATAGCAGGATCACCGGGGCCGGCGCAAAGGTAGTGATAACTGCTGATGTCACATTCCGTAGAGGAAAGTCCATTCCCTTAAAACATATCATTGAAGAAGCGATCATCAATGCTCCGACAGTTGAGCATGTCGTTGTCCTCCGACGTGAGCTCCATCAGCCCGTTGAGATCCATCGCGAGATGGAGACAGATTTCTATGATCTTATCAAGGATGTCAGTCCTGATTGCGAGCCTGAAGTCATGGACGCGGAGGACCCGCTCTTCATCCTGTACACGAGTGGATCCACTGGTGCACCCAAAGGGATCGTGCACTCTTGCGGTGGCTACATGGTTGGAGTCTATTATACTACCAAGAATGTCTTCGATATCAAGGATCATGATGTGTACTGGTGTACGGCAGATCCGGGCTGGATCACCGGGCATTCCTATGTGGTCTATGGTCCGCTCCTGATGGGAGCAACCATTGTTGTAACGGAAAATACTCCGGACTATCCCGACCCCGGCGCATACTGGCGCATGGTCGAGGAGTTTGGAGTTACGATCTTCTACACGGCACCGACTGCCATCCGCATGTTCATGAAACTTGGTGAGGAATGGCCAGACAAGTCCAACCTGAGTTCCCTGCGAATTCTTGGATCAGTTGGTGAACCCCTTAACGCGGAGGCATTTGAATGGTTTTATCGCGTGATTGGAAAGAACCGGTGCCCAATCCTGGATACCTGGTGGCAGACCGAGACCGGCATGCATATGATCACGACAATGATTGGGGAACCCATGATGCCGGGTTTTGCAGGCAAACCCATTCCTGGTGTTGTTGCGGATGTCGTGGACAAAGATGGCAAACCAGTCCCACCGGGAACCGGGGGCTTCCTCGCGATTAGTGAGCCCTGGCCTTCCATGCTGCGCACGGTCTACAATGATGACGAGAGGTATAAGAAATACTGGAACACGATTCCTGGATTCTATGCGGTAGGCGATCTTGCGGTCAAGAACAAGGACGGCTATATCATGGTGCTGGGGAGATCGGATGATCTCATTGTCGTTGCCGGACACAATATCGGCACTGCGGAAGTTGAGAGCGCGCTGGTCTCGCATAAATCTGTGGCTGAATCAGCGGTTATCGGCAAACCGGATGCAGTCAAAGGAAATGTCATCAAGGCATTTGTTATCCTCAGAAACGATCACGCTCCCAGTGATAAGCTGAAAAACGAACTTCTTTACCATGTCCGAATTACCCTGGGGCCGATTGCGATGCCATCAGAGATTGAATTTGTCACCACGCTCCCGAAGACCCGCAGTGGCAAGATCATGCGTCGTGTCCTGAAGGCAAAAGAGATGGGGATAGACCCTGGTGACATATCAACACTGGATGAATAAATGTCCGGGATATGAAACCAACTTTTTAAATACTGTTTTGTGACATTTATAAATATGAAGGTCAGACCAGAAGACTCCCTCAAGATCGAAAATATCGTTGCCTCAGCAAAGGTAACTGATTATCTGGATCTTCCCGCTCTTGCATCCCAGATCAAGGATGCCGAATATAATAAGAAGCGGTTCCCGGGTGTGGTCCTCCGGATGCAGAACCCGAAGATTGCGGCGCTGGTATTTGGATCCGGTAAAGTTGTTCTCACTGGCGCAAAGAGCATCGACAGCCTGAGCAAGGGACTTAACATTCTCGGGAACCTCCTGCGCAAACAGGGAATCGATATCCCGAAGAAACTGGAATACAAGATCCAGAATATTGTCACTTCTGCAGATCTTGCCACTGCGATCAATCTCAATAAAATTGCTGTTGGTTTCAACCTTGACCGGATTGAATATGAGCCGGAACAATTCCCTGGTCTTGTATATCGCCTTGACAATCCGAAAGTCGTTGTACTGCTTTTCGGGTCCGGCAAACTGATTATCACCGGGGGTAAGGTGCCGGAAGATGCCAAGAAGGCTGTCGTCAAGATCCTTTCAGACCTGCGAAGTCTGGGGCTTATGTAATTAATTTCATCTATCCTGAAATACGATTTTCTTTAATATTTACATTTTATAAAGTGATTTTGTTATGCAGAGGATCGAAAGGATTTTTCGTTATATATATCTCACGTTCATTGCATGCCAATAACAGAGCCTATATATCATATTTTGGATAATTATACTGTATAATTTTTTAAAAAGAGATGGATGTGATGCATGAGAACTGAGAATGTTATGTACTTTACCGAGAAGGAAGAAGAGTTTGCCAACCTTCTCATTGAGATTGGAACGAAGCGTAATGTGGCGAAAGTCCTGGTTTTTCTCGCGAATACACCGGAAGCAACATCGCGCGCAATCGAGCGTGGGACTGATCTCCGGCAACCAGAAGTCAGTATTGCAATGCGCTACCTGATGGAACAGGGCTGGATCTCCAGCAGGGAGAGTAAGGCTGAAAGTAAGGGCCGTCCGGTGAAGATCTACGAACTTGCCAAGCCAATCAATCAGATCATGGACAGTATCGAGAAAGAGAAGAAGAAAGAAGCCAACAACCAGCTGGCTCTCGTGCAGAAGTTACGGAACTATATCCGTTGATGTAATTATCCTACAATCTTTTTCATTGCCAACGATTACTGTGGTTTTCTCTGTAAATCCACAGAATAATCCACTTTCAACAACACCGGGAATCCGTGCGATCGTAGTTTCAAGGTTCGCAGGGTTGGGTATCTCAGTAAACGAGCAGTCAATAATGAAATTACCGTTATCAGTGATCACCGGGCCGTCCTTTTTTACGCCCTCCCGTATTTTCGGTAGGCAACCAAACTCGCGCAGCTGGTTCATAACCGGGCGTACCGCAAATGGGATCACTTCAACGGGAACCGGTGCACTCAAGCGGGGGACGACTTTTTGTTCATCGACAACAACAATAAACCGGAATGCGGCGGCAGCAACACATTTCTCTCTTGTGTGGGCGGCCCCCCGACCCTTGATCAGATTCAGGTGGGGATCGACTTCATCTGCACCATCGATTGCAAGGTCAATGACCGGACAATCATCGAGCGTAGTGAGGGGAATTCCGTACTCCCGTGCCCGTATTGCTGTCTGGTAAGATGTCGGAATACCGGAAACCCTGAGTCCGTCCCGGATACGGGCAGAGAGCCGCTCGATCATATAGAATACTGTTGATCCGGTGCCAAGACCGATCACCATGTCATTTTCCACCATGTCTGCGGCCCGGAAACCGGCCGCAGTTTTCTCCGCCGTTAGGGTGCGTGCCTTCTCGTCCATGCTAGTGAAACGTATCAGTGCGGGAATTATTAAAAACTGGTGATATCGACGCGGAGGATCAAATTTTAATCAGGAAGAAAAAATTTTCCGGATCTCATCATTCGCTGCGTGCGCTGTGCAATCGAGAGTTATCGGAGTTACAGAGATATTTCCCTTCCGAACTGCATGGACATCCGTCCCTTCTTCTGCATCCTCAACGAGAGGTCCGTTGATCCAGAAATACGGCCTTCCTCGTGGATCGAGTCTCTTCTCAACACCTGTATGGAAGAGTTTTCTCGCGAGCCTTGTCACTTCGTAGCCGCCCTTCACCGAAGAGGGAATATTTACATTGATCACATCTGCGCTGGGACAGAACCCTTTTTCCAATACACGTGAGACAACGTCACGCACGATCTTCTTTGCTTCGTTAAAACGCTGGCCGTGCGTACGGGGGTCGTCAAACTTGTCTCCCTGGTCCTCTACCTGGAGCGAGAACGCGATCCCTTTCGTGCCCTGGTTGGATGCCTCCAGCGCAGCACCTGCCGTGCCTGATGTCATTATAGACTCGAATGAAAGGTTTTCACCGATATTGATCCCGCTCACAACGAGCGTGGGGTTGAGCTTTAAAGCATATAACCCGATGATTACTGAATCTGTGGGTTTTCCAGCAACCGACCATGCACTCTGTCCGTTTATAATCACCTGGTTAG
>Ga0265297_10007738_pt1 | contig 14733 bp, 11 predicted proteins | sample Munlanlwell13791_FD_192502 | JGI IMG/M metagenome (GOLD analysis project Ga0265297, IMG submission 192502) | Leachate microbial communities from a municipal landfill in Southern Ontario, Canada - Leachate well 137-91 | ecosystem: Engineered > Solid waste > Landfill > Unclassified | place... | reverse complement strand
TCGGCTCCAGCAACCACGTCGAACTGTGCGTCAACCAAGGCAACGCGGCGAAAACGTTCCATGCGAAGGTGGGTGATACGGTTCGCGTCTCGTAGCACTCGCGTCTTTCCCGGCCACGTCTCGGCTGCCACCGCAGCCTTGCAATCGCCGTCCCGCAAACTAACCTTAACGGCGGTCCCTGACTGCTGGAATCCGATGGCAACAAAACGCAAATCCGATGTCGTCCGCGTTGGGCTGGTGCAGATGGCCTGCTCGCCCAACCCGGCGGCAAATTTGAAGAAGGCGCTGGCGCGCGTCGAGGACGCGGCGCGGCGCGGCGCGCGGATCGTCTGCCTGCCGGAGTTGTTCCAGTCGCAGTATTTCTGCCAGGAAGAGGACTACGACCATTTCAAACTGGCGGAGGCGGTGCCCGGCCCGACCACCCACGCGATGGCACGGTTGGCGAAGAAACTTCACGTCGTCATCATCGTGCCGGTTTTCGAGCGGCGAACGCGCGGCGTTTATCACAACACCGCCAGCATCCTCGACGCCGACGGCTGCTGGCTCGGCAAGTATCGGAAGATGCACATTCCGGACGACCCGCTTTATTATGAGAAGTTCTACTTCACGCCGGGCGATCTCGGCTTCCGCGCATGGAAAACGCAGCACGGGCGGGTCGGCGCGCTCATCTGCTGGGACCAGTGGTATCCGGAAGCGGCGCGGCTGACGGCGCTCCAAGGCGCTGAGATTCTGTTCTTCCCGACCGCGATCGGTTGGCATCCAAGCGAGAAGGCGCAACTCGGCGCGGCACAACACAGCGCTTGGGAGACAATCCAGCGCAGCCACGCCATCGCCAACGGTTGCTTCGTCGCCGCCGTCAACCGCGTCGGCCACGAACGTCCTGCGGGCGGTGACGGCATCGAATTCTGGGGCCAGAGCTTCGTCGCCGGCCCCGACGGTCAGGTCATTGCGAAGGCCGGCGCGAATACGGAGGAGATTATTGTCGCCGACTGCAACCTCGACCGCGTGGAGTATTCGCGGACACACTGGCCGTTCCTTCGCGACCGCCGTGTGGACGCCTATGGCGACATCACAAAACGAATGGTGGACTGAACACGATGAAGACTCGTCCACCAACACCTGCTGTTCTTGGTTACCGCATGCCTGCGGAATGGGAACCGCACGAGGCAACGTGGCTGACGTGGCCGCGCGGCGCAGGCGCAAGTTTCCCCGGCAAATTCGAGCCGGTCCCGGCCTACTGGGTGAAATTGGCCGAGTTGCTCAGCCCGCATGAGGTGGTCCACATCGTCGTCCATGACGAAGCCCACGAAGAGGAAGTCCGCCGTCTTCTGGCGAAGTCCAGGAAGCTTTGCCGCAGCCGGGTCCTGCTCCATCGCTTCGGCTGCAACGAATGCTGGTGCCGCGATCATGGCCCGATCTTCGTTCTCCGAAAATCCAGGTCCCAGGATCCAGCATCCAAGATTGCCATCCTCGATTGGCACTACAACGCCTGGGGCGGTAAGTATCCGCCTTGGGACCTCGACGACGCCATCCCGCAGCGTGTCGCGCAGACGCTCGGCCTGCCGTTGTTTTCGTCGGACATGGTGCTCGAAGGCGGCTCCATTGACGTCAACGGCCGCGGCACGTTGCTCACTACCGAGTCTGTCCTGCTCAACAAGAACCGCAACCCGGAGCTGACCAAGAGCCAGATCGAGCAGCGTCTCTGCGAACACCTCGGTGTGACTCATATTCTCTGGCTCGGCGACGGCATCGCCGGCGACGACACCGACGGTCACGTGGACGACATCACCCGTTTCGTCGGCCCACGCACCGTCGTCACTTGCATCGAAGACGATCCCGCCGACGAGAACCATGCGCCACTGCTGGAAAACCTGAAACGCCTCCGGGCAATGCGCGACCAGGACGGGCAACCCCTGCGCGTCATCGAGTTGCCGATGCCCAGCCGCCTCAACGGCCGTGGCCAGCGCCTGCCCGCCAGTTACGCCAACTTCTACATCGCCAACGATATCGTCCTCGTGCCGACCTACTCGCACCGGAACGACAAGCGTGCGCTGGCCATCCTCCAGCGCTGTTTCCCAAAGCGCCGCGTGGTCGCCGTCGAATGCACCGACCTCGTCTGGGGCCTCGGCGCGTTGCATTGCGTCACCCAACAGCAACCGGCAGTCGGACGTCTGCGCCATTGATTCCCTGATTGTGATTTCGACAACGCGTCTCTACAGTGCGGGCCGCACGGTTGAGGAATCATGATGAACAAGGCGATCCTATCACTGGTCGTTGCCGCACTGGCTGCGGTCGCCGCGGGGCCGAAACCGGCGCCGCAGGGAGTTCCCGGCGACGGGTTCCAGCCACCCGCGTTGCCGACGGCGGCGAACGCTCCGCTGATCTATGAACACAGCGCGGAGGCTGGGCCGGACGAAACGTTTCTTATCGTCGGAGAAAAGCTTTCAACCAACCTCGTCGCGTGGGGAGTCAGCGCAGAGAATCCCGCCGGCCAGGCGTGGCCGGCGCGCGTACAATTCCTGACCGGCGGCTATCTGGCCGCGACGTTGCCGGAGAAAGCGCACGATGGACCGTTCGTGGTATGCGTGAAGAACGCCGCCGGATGTTCCGCCCCGCTCGTGTTGAACGCGCCGCAGCCGTGGTGGTGTTTTCCCAGCACGGCCGCGGCAAACGACATGGTGCGCGTCTTTGGCCGCAACCTCGCGCGTCGGCCCGATTGCGTGGAGGCCTTCGTCTATATCGCGCAGGCTGGCCGCGCGGGTGTCTGGGCGGATGTGGAAGAAGCTGACAAATACGCCGTCTCCTTCAGCGTGCCGGAAGGTCTCGCGCCGGGCGACTATCAGGTTTGGATTCACGCCGGCGCGGGCGGCGAATTTGGCTGGGGCGAGCCGGTGACGTTGCGTGTGACGGCAGCCGTGGGAGAGAAGGCGCCTGCGGTCACGGAGTTGCCGGAGGTTGTCGAACTTCAGCGAGCGTTGGACGCAGCGGCCAAGCGCGGTGGCGGCGTGGTGAAGCTGCCGGAGGGCACGTTCCAATTCAGCGGCACATTGCGGATTCCGGCGGGCGTCACGCTTGGCGGCGAGGACATGGACAGGACGACGCTGCAACTGGTCCACGACCCGAAAGCGACGTTCGCGCGGCTCGGCGTCAGCGGTTGGGGGCACGCGCCCGGCGCGGTCCACACGCCGGGCGACACGATGGAATACGCGCTCGACGTGCCGCAGCCCGGCGTGTGGACGGTCTGGCTGCGTTACGCAACGGAAATGTCGCCGTGGAAACAGCCGGGCGTCAGCGGCAAGCACGCGCTCATCGTGGACAACAGCGAGCCGGTGCTGCTGGAGAACCTGCCGAACACCGGCGGCTTCGGCGAATTCAAGTGGTCAAAGTCGGCGACGCTGAACCTGACCGCCGGCAAACACAAGCTCGTCTGGAAGAACGTGAAAGGTGGCGGCATCAGTCTCGACGCCTTTGTGTTGGCGCTCGATCCGGCGTTCACACCGGGCGATTCGCCATTTCCGAAGACCAGCGCCGGCGTGCAGGTGTTGCAGTGCGAAGACTGCGTGAAATTCATTGCGAAAGACGGCTCACTGCGCACCGGCGACCGCGCGGCAGTCTGGCTCAGCGGCAACGGCGCAGCGGTGGAGAACCTGACGATTCTCGGCAACGCGCAGGTCAATATCGGCATCGCAATCCGTTCGCCTGAACCGACGAGTTGGTTGCGCGACTGCCGCATCGAGAAAGTCCGCGTCGCCGACTGCGACGGCAAACAGGCCGAGAATTGCGGCGTGCAGGTCGTTCGCGCCGCGCGCGCACACATTGTGGATTGCGTACTCTGGGGCCGATCGCCGCTGTTCATCCTTGGCGCGCGGCAGACGGAGTTTGCGCGGAACCGGCTGGTGTCCGTGACGCGCTTCGGCGGCAACGCGGAGGCGGCGATTCTCGGCCGTTGCGAGCCGATCGAGGAGTGCGTCATCGAGGACAACCTCATCGCCTCGCCGCGCGGCGCGGAGGGGGGCGGGCCGACGGCGCGGCGGCTGTTGTGGTTCTCGACGGGACACGGCTCCATCACGCGCAACTGGATCTCCTGCAACGGCGTCGAAGAGCCGCACGGTTCCGGCGCGACCGTTGGCGCAGGCCAGGCGCGGTTCGGCGGCGTGGCCGGCACAGACCAGAACGTCGGTGAGATGATCTTGTTCGAGGGCAATCATCGCACCGCCTACTTCGGACCGCTGGCCGGCGCGGACGGCGCGAGCGTGACGCTGCCGGCGACGTTTCCGCCAACGCCTGACGACCGGCTGGGCAGCGTGAAGCGCGAGCAGCTCGCGCGCGACGCCGACAACAATGAGACGCCGTTCTGGCCGCCCGACGTGGATGACGGCTCGGCGGAGCCGCCGATGGACGAATACTACGTCACCATCTTCAGCGGCGCCGGTCAGGGACAGACGCGCCGCGTGGTGAAACGCGAGGGCGAGCGACTGCGGCTCGACCGGCCCTGGCGCGTCGCGCCGGTGAAAGGCTCGGTCGTCGCGGTGGGCACGATGTTCTATCGCAACCTCATTGTCGGCAATCATACGCCCGATGGCATGACGGGCATCCAGCTTTGGATTTCGTGCGTCGAGAACGTCATCGCCGCCAACACCATCGCGCGGCAGCGCAAGCCGGGCTTGTTCCTCTACGCCAACGGCACAACGCTGGCCTCCTCGATGCCGCGCACGTGGAACCGCGGCATCAGCCCGTTGTTTTGGAACGTCGCCGAGGGCAACCGCGTCGAGGAATGCAGCGCCGGCGCGCTCGTCACCAGCGGCGATGCGCCGAAACTGCCGATCGAGTTCCCGCGCGCGCTGGGCAACGTGTTGCGCCACAATTCGTTCATCCGCAGCCGCAGCGACGGCGTGCTCCTCGTCAGTCGAAAAGGCGCGGCCGTCACGGGTGACACCTCAGCGTCGGTGGCCGGCACGGTGGTGGAGTTTAACGTGGTGCGCGACGCCGCGACCGCTTATCATGCGGCCGGCAGCAGTGACGCGATTGTGTTTCGCCGCAACCACGCGTATTTCTGGTATCCGGTGAACACCTCGACGAACGCGCCCGTGGCGTTTGCCGTGGACGAATCAGGCGCGACAGTGGCGATCGAGCAGAACTCGGTGGAAGGCATTCACGGCACCGGCGGAAAAGGCATCGTTGAAGTTCAGCGCGCCAAGGAAAAGGGAAAGTGAAACTCCAAACTTCAGACTCCAAACTCAACAACAGCTTCAAGTCCCTGGCTCCAACCCCAGACATGCCAACGCGGATGTCCTTCGTGTTCGCCATGGGACGTACTCTTGGAATTTGCAGCCTGGGATGTGGAATCCTCTTCGCCACCGCTTCAGTCCGCGCCGAAAATCTTCTCTCGAATCCGAGCTTCGAGGTGGGCATGGCGCACTGGAGTTGTCAGGTGAGCGACGCGGACGCCTTCGCGCGACGGCCGGCAATCGAATGGGAGAACCCGTCTCCGGACGTTCGCGGAACCGATGCGGCGCACGGGCGACGCAGCCTGCGCGTGGTGCTGGAGGAGCATCAACGGCTGACGCTGCGATCATTCTGGCACCGGATGCCGGCCGGCAAGGCGAGAACATTCTCGATTTCCCTCCGCACCGAACCGGGGTCGCGAAACCTCGCCGCGCCGCAAACAGAAGTGGTGATCGAACAGCCGGGCGGCGTGGCGGCTGCGACGGCTTGCCGCGTGTTTCCAATGGCTACGTGGCAGCGGATGTGTGTGACACAACCGGCGGCAAAGGCGACCGGTGCCCTGGCGCGCGTGACGCTGCGGGCGCGCGGACCGCAGACGTTGTGGATTGACGCGGCGCAGTTGGAGATGGGCGAGCAGGCCGCGCCGTTCGCACCGCGGCTGCCGGCGGAAGTGGCGGTGACACTGTCGCAGACGGAGCACTGGTTCACGCCGAGCACGCCGCCGCAGGTCGTGGTGGCGTTGGTTTCCTACGCGGCGCAGCCGACGAACACGTCGTGGCAAGTGCGTGTCACGGGTCGCGATTTCAACGGGCGCGGTGTTTTCCGTCACGACATGACGGTGGGCACATTGAGCAACGGGCTTGGCTCGGCATTCGTTTCTTTGCCACTGGGTACAACAGGCCACTATGTTGTGGCGGCGGAACTCGACGGCATCGAGTCGCGGGACGAGACGGCACTGGCCGTCGCGCAACCGCTGGTGGCGCGGCCGCCTGCGCGCATGTCTCTGTTTGGCGGAACCGTCCGTTGCCGGCGCGAGCATTTGGACACGGCAGCCCGGATGGGCATGCGTTGGGTGCGGATGCCGTTGGCAACACAGTGGTTCGCCGTCGAGCCACAGGCGGGGCAATGGCAGTGGTTCGACGACATCCTGCGCGCGGCGTGGCGGCGCGGGCTGGAGGTGCTCGGCTCGCTCGACGCATCGGTCTATTGGGAGAACGGGCCGCAGGACCGCGGCGCGCGGCCGGAGGAATGGGACGCTTACGTTCAACAAACCGTTCATCGTTGCCGGAATTGGGTTCGCTCGTGGGAGGTATGGAACGAGCCGGACCAGCCGGGCTTGCTTGCCGGCCACGACGTCGAGGAACGGCTGCAAAACTACACGAAGTTGCTGCAACGCACGTATGCCGCCGCGAAAGCGACCGATCCCGGCTGCTTGATCGTGGGCGGCGCGCTCGGCGACCCGGCGCTCGCGTCGAGCTTGCTGCAAGCCGGTGCGTTTGACTCAATGGATGCGTTATCTGTCCATCTGCCGGTCGTGTCTGGCGCGCAAGATATTGCAGCGGATCCGCCGATGGAAAAAACGGTGGCGGCGATCAAGGCGACGATGCGCGCGCGCGGCGGCGAAAAACCGGTGTGGGTCACGAGCGGAGGCCTGCGAAATGCGGTCAGCAGCTACCGCGAGCAGGCGCTCAGCCCCATGGCGGGCAGCACGCGGCCGTTGTTGCCGCGTGAAGCGGCGGCGCTGGTGGTGCGGCAACACGCGCTCGCGATGTCGTCCGGTGTGGATCGGTTCTTCTGTGGGTTGGCGTCGCCGTGGAGCGCGTCCGAGGAGGATCCGGTCAATGTGTTTTTCGAATACGACGACTCACCGACCGCAGCCGCGGTGGCTTACTACGTGGCCAACGGCCTGCTCGACGGCGCGAAGTTTCTTGCGGAACGAACACTGGCGGCAGGAGCACGGGCGCTTGAGTTTGAGCGCGCCGGCGACAATGGCCGCGTGTTGGTGGCATGGGCATTGCCGGAAAATGGTGTGGAGGTGCAGATGCCGCTGGAGTGGGTCACGCCTGAATGCCGGACTGTGGACCTGATGGGCAACGTGGGGAAGCCGGAGAGCCCTCGCGTGCGATTGACGCAGCTGCCGGCCTATTGGGTGACAACGAAGCGGTAACGACGAAAAGAATGGCGTCAACCGGCACCGCGCCGTCTACCGGATGTTACGCCTTGCGTTGGCGCGGTCGTGGCGATTTTCGCGTCCGGTAAGAAATTGTTTGCATTTGGGCCCATCGTCACTAAAAGTCCTTGGCCCCGGTTGGGGGTGTAGCTCAGTTGGTAGAGCGCCTCGTTCGCAACGAGGAGGTCAGGGGTTCGAATCCCCTCACCTCCACCAACCGGTGTTTCCTGGGGAAACTGAGAATTCTCACTCTGACGGGGTAAATGCATAACACTTTTGCATAACACAGACACCCGTATTCACCCTTGTTCCTGACAGTTCAATACTGTCTTGATCGCTCACTTCAAGGGACCGGATGTCAGTTTTTGGGTTCCATCAGCACTTATTTTTTGGGCTCCGCAGTAACCGCTTTCAACCCTGCACTTCTTGCCCACCCCATCCTGAGGGTTTACCGTTCCCCATGTGCGGCCGGTTCACATTGACCAAGGACACGAAGGAAATCACCCAGCGATGGCAAATTGGCCGGATCGAGGTTGAGGTCAAGCCACGCTACAACATCGCACCCACCCAGAACGTCCTGATCGTCACAGATGATGGAGAGCGAGAGCTGGTCCAGATGCGTTGGGGTCTGATTCCGTCATGGGCAGAAGATCCAGCCGTTGGCAACCACATGATCAACGCCAGGGCTGAAACCGTTGCCGCGAAACCATCGTTCAGGGATTCATTGAAGAAGCGTCGTTGTCTGGTTCTGGCAGATGGATTTTACGAGTGGCAGAAGCAAGGTTCTGCCAAGCAACCCGTTCATATCGTTCTCAAGAGCCGAGAGCCGTTTGGGTTTGCCGGGCTGTGGGACACCTGGGAATCCCCTGACGGCGAGAAGATCAATTCCTGCACGATCATCACGACCGAAGCCAATGAACTGCTCAAGCCGGTCCATGATCGAATGCCGGTGATTCTGGATCGTGAAGCCGAAGATGTTTGGCTCGATCCGCTGGTGCTAGACCCCGCCAAATTGCTGCCGTTGTTGAAACCGTATCCACCAGAACAGATGGAATTCTACCCGGTCAGCCAGATCGTCAATTCACCGACGCACGACACGCCTGGTTGTTTGGTCCTCGCCTCGCAATCGGTGCAGTTGAAGCCGTGAGATGAGACGAGATCACACTTGGATCGGTATCATCTCGATGGCAATTGACCCATCGTCTTTGAACGCCAACCTCAGGGCGTTGAAAGTTTTGCATTCTTCCTTTGGCATTTGATAGATCATCGCGGCACCTCCCCCTGCGGTAATGAAGATGTGGTAACCGTCAAGGTGATACTCATGATAGCCGTGGAGGTGGCCGCAGATGATGCAATCAATCCTGCTCTTGTGCGAATCCAGAACCGTCCGCAATTGATGCCACGCATCCTCTTTCATGACCGACCGGACGAATTCAAGCGGCGGGGGAACGTGGAATAGGACGACGAACCGTTTCCCATCATGCTTCTGCAACTGATGTTGCAGAAACGCAAGGCCGGCTGGTTCAAACCTGCCCTTTGAATTATCAAGACACGCCAGAACCACCCGCTCCAACACAATGACGTATGTGGACAATCCGCAACATTCCGCATAGCCGGGCAAATCATGATTGCCGCAAAGAGCAAACACAGGCTTTTGCGTTCGCGTGTTGCAGAATTCCATCACCTCAGCCAATTGTTCCGTGCTCCCGGTCTGTGCAAGATCCCCTGCAATCAAAAACAGATCGGCTTGATGACGCAACACGTCACCGAATACCTGTTCGCTTAGGTCATTAAAACCGGTGCAGCCAACGTCGCCTACTACTACAATCTGCCGCACGTCTTTCAACTCTGTTTCTGTGTTGGTGTTCCGTTGAAAACCGGACTTCATAGGCTCCCTTCCTGAAAAACAAAACGCGGATTGAAATTCCTAGGCCGCTCTTTAGCTCCTAGACCTCTAATTTCAAATCCACGTCCGAAGACTGTCTCTAAGTTGCTGACACTGTAACCGATGCTTGGGATTTCGCAAGTGACAAACTGGTTACGTTGCTGAGGTCATCCAGAACGTCTATTGTTCCTCATCATGTGCGGTCGGTTCACATTGACCAAGGACACGACCGAAATCACCCAGCGATGGCAAATTGGCCGGATCGAGGTTGAGGTCAAGCTCCGCTACAACATGGAGAACAGTTGAGTTCCGTCCCCTTCATGCGAAATGGGCAGCGTTATCTGGATGTGCGATGTGCGGCAGTCTATTTGGGAAGAACGCCAGGAGCCGTGTATGAATTGGTGGCCAAGCGACAGATTCCATTTCGGCGGCACGGAAGACGGTTAGTGTTTGACGTTGTGGCGTTGGACGCATGGATAGCGGGTTTGGAAGGCGTGGATGTGAAGGAAGCTGTGGCTCGAACATTACACGGTGGAACAGTCAAAGGTGTTTGAGCGAACTTCCTGACGTGAAACTCAGAACCAAAACTCGAACGATGTGATGATTATTTGCCCTCGTCGGTTCTTGGGGAAACCCGATAATGAACATTCCATCTGTATTGATTCCCAGATGGGGAATGTGCGAATCTTGGGCGAGGAATTCACATGGACCTCATCCAGCGTTACCGTGGTGCTCTGCTTGGACTTGCTGTTGGCGATGCTCTGGGCACAACCCTTGAATTCAAACGGCCGGGATCATTCAAGCCGATCACTGACATCGTTGGCGGAGGCCCTTTCCAGCTCAAACCGGGTGAATGGACCGATGACACCTCGATGGCGTTGTGCCTGGCGGAAAGTCTGGTCGAGTGCAAAGGCTTCGATCCCGTTGACCAACTGAAGCGTTACGTCCGTTGGTATCGGGAAGGGCATTTGAGCAGTAACGGCCGCTGCTTCGACATCGGCGGAACAACCAGATCGGCCCTGACGCAATTTGAACGTGAGCATCAACCATATTGTGGATCTACGGATCCATTCGCGGCTGGTAACGGGTCAATCATGCGTCTAGCTCCTGTTCCCTTGTTCTTTGCCTCATCGCCCAAGGAGGCCATCGAGAAGTCAGCAGAGAGCTCAAGAACAACACACGGAGCAAGTGAAGCCGTGGATGCTTGCCGTTATTTGGGAGCGTTGCTAGTTGGAGCGGTGCGAGGAGCAAGCAAAGACGAATTGCTTTCAGAACGCTACAGCCCGGTGCCTGACTATTGGAAGCACTATGTGTTTCTTCCAGCAATTCACAAGATTGCTGCTGGATCATTCAAGAAGCGAAACCCGCCTGAGATCCGAGGCACTGGATACGTCGTTCAATCTCTTGAGGCGGCATTGTGGGCGTTCTTCCACGGGAAATCGTTTCAGGAAGGCTGTCTTCTTGCAGTCAACTTGGGTGATGACGCCGACACGACCGGTGCCGTCTACGGGCAGTTGGCTGGAGTATTTTACGGTGAGGAAGAAATTCCGGTTGAGTGGCGTTCAAAGCTGGCCAAGCGTGAATTGATCGAATCGTTGGCTGAACGTTTGTGTGAAGAGTCGCGGCAGCTATCCGGAGGATGATCATGGGCTGTGTGCAAAGATGGCAACACGAAACCCGTGCTTGTCGCAAAGGGGACACTTCCGTCTTGACATCCCCACCTAATCACAGTCATTTTCTTGCCAAAAGTGAGCGGTTGCGATGACGCTAGCAACCAACGGAATGGCCCAACACTATATGAAATATACGAATGCGGCCAATCTTGTGTGGGCGTTCACAGCCCCGTTGGGCTAAAGGTGTGTTATGAGTCAACCCTTGGGGTTTTCCATCCGGTGCCCACACTGCTTTGAGTGGACTGACTGGGACAGTTCCCCAGATCGTTACGTCGTAGATTCCGAAGAAGAATGGAAAACAATTCTGGACGGCCTGAGAGATAATCCCGATGGATTTGTGCACGATAAACAACTTCGATGCAGACGACCCTTGGGAGAATGTCCAGCACCGTTTCAGGCCATTATTTGTCCAGATCACCTAACCGCCCACAGACGTGCCGGAGAAGTTCCGGGATGGGCTACAAGACGAGCATTTCAGTTGTGTCAGAATGATCACGACACTCGTTTCAAACACCCCAGCTACTGCGGTTTGATTTTCTCCACATGGCCTGTCCCAAGACAAAGACACATTGAACTGGAGAAACTACTAGACCTAGATCTTCTCAGTCGTATGATGGCTGGTATTAGCCTTGAGATCGCAGCACCTGTAACAGTTTACGCTGCGAAATATTTCGAAAGGCTGAAGTCCGTGTATTGGGTTCCCGTCGAGGCGTATGACCAGAATACATCTCATGTACCTCCACATTATAACGCATTCTGCAGATACTGTCGCAGTGAGTTTCTTCGTCCCATTCTAGCACAGCTCACTAGCACAACCGAACCTGCTGCATGTCCTTTGCCTCTAGCCTCTCGGTGCCATCTTGAAGAAGCAACCTGTGCACAAACACGACGCGATTGGAACCGCTGTCCCGTATTTATTGAGGAGCGAAAACGTAAATGCCCGTGTTACCAATCAGATCTTAAATCGATTTCGACACTTATGGATATGTGGAGCCGGGGCAGGCTAAAACCAGATACACATATGTTTGACCAATGCTGGGCGGGATTTGGAGAGATTACAGTCCCGATCATTGTTCATGAACATTTAGTGGGGATGGGTATAACAGGGCAGTTTCTTCTCGACGACTCTACGTTACCTAACATCGATTCGCTTTGCGATAAGAATGGTGCCTTAGCTTGTCATCGCGACACGATAGTAAAAGCTAGAGCGATCTATGATAGCGAAGCGAGAGATGAATCAAAGGCCGGTTACTCTAACACCAACAAGCTGCGTATCCCTCGAAACGACGTACATGGATACGCTGAACGATTGCGGGACAATTGCAGACGAATCGCAAATGTTGCAACGGCGAAATACCAAAACAGCAGGTTCAGATCCGAAGCCATTTTTAAACTTGAACTGCTAGGGCACACTGACATGCTTCTACGGCATCACAAGCACGCCGGACAAGTGGTGCCGCATCTTCTTAAGCGGATGCGTGAGTTTTGGGCTTTTTCTGCTGTACACTTCATGGTATGGGTAAAGCGTACAGAAGAACTTCGGCTTCTCGCTGAGGCTGACGCAAGAGGTGGGAGATTGTCTGAAGCCAATGGGAGCGGAATAACAATCGGATCATTCTTTGCGGTTGAGCAGCCGGTTACGCCGGAACCAGTACACTGCCATTTGCAGGACGGTTCACAACACGTAAACAGCTGGATTTCGCAATTCCTAAAGACCTTTCTCCATTACTTACGACAGCACTATTCTGATGAAGCTTCTAACCCTCCGTTGTCTATACAATTAGTTCCGACTGAGGGTAAGGTTTATGTCCTGGCACTATATAGACGCGATTTAAACAAGGTTAGCCCTCTCCGCCGAACTGGTGGCACTGAAATCAGCTCGCTGTGTCTTCAGTCACTGTTTGACACAAACACGGAAGTGATACGCCGCCTTGAACTCGTGACCACGCTTGTGCGTCTAGATCGAATAATCAATTCGTACATCAGAGGGGAAATTGCACTAAGCATTGTCCATGATACAACTCACCCAATAATCGTTTCGCGGGACACGGCAAAAGGAGCACTTGACAACAAAAACGTGTACACCGCGGAGCGATTCATATCGCGACTTCAAAGAATTTATAATCACTGTGAAAAAGCTTTGTATTCAAACGCGGCAGTTAGAGAGTTTTGTCGGAGCGGAAAACTCAACAAAAGCTTTTACAGTGTGAATGCAGTAATTAACGAATGCTATTTGCGATACAAAGATGAATTGGCCAACAAACAGATTGTAGCAGAGGTAATGCAGGGTGACATTCCGCTTATCAACATGGATATCCAACTTATGACATTGGTATTCGTTAACTTACTAGAAAACGCGTCGAAGTATTTGAGAAGTGGTCAGAAAGTAAGTATTACCACGGTTTCTGATGATGACTCAGATCGTCCTGTTGTTAGAATCCAGGATAACGGTATCGGTATCCCGATGGAGGTAATTAACGAAGTATTATGTTCTGACATAATCACATGTGACACGCGGCGTGTAGAAAGCAAAGGGCTACACATTTGCCGTGCTATCATCGAAGATTTGCACAGTGGCTCGCTGGACATTGAACATGTAGAATCTGGTGGAACGTTGATAACAATCAAACTGGGAGATGTATGACTGTATGAAACGAATCAAAGTTATGTTGGTTGATGATGAACAAGACTTCTGTAAGACATTTCAGGAAGACTTTTATGATACGGGTCAATTCGAAGTAAGATACGCAAACACACTTCAACACGAAATGAAAGACATTGATGAGTATAAGCCTGACATAATTATTCAAGACGTAAAGATGGATAAAGAGAGGCCGAGTGTTGACGGAGAAGCATTTGCATACAAATTGAGGAAAGAGCACCCCGAGTATAATCATATTCCTATTGTGATTCTTACAAATGTAATTGAGGCTGGTTGTGTAAATAAGCTGACGGAAAAAAATGAGTCTGAAGGAATATTTTATCTTACGAAATTGCAGGAGAGCACGGGACGTATTGCGTTCATTGCGAACGTGTTGTTTAGATGGCGACCTAATAAGAGAGCTTAAGGCTAATCCATGATCTCCAGAATCGTATCCGGCGGCCAGACGGGAGCGGATCGAGCGGCTCTGGAGTTCGCCATCGAGCACAACATCTCTCACGGCGGTTGGTGCCCCAAGGGTCGCAGAGCCGAAGCCGGTCCCATTGATCCACGTTACAACCTGATGGAAACACCATCAGCCAACTACGAGCAACGCACCGAATGGAACGTCAGGGATTCAGAGGCCACGGTGATTTTTACTCTGTCACCGGAGCTGAGTGGCGGCTCAAAGAAGACCGAGGACTTTGCAAAGAAGCACGCGAAGAAGTGTCTCCATCTCCACGCCAAGCTGGAAACCCCCGCTGTGTTCCTGACCAAGTTCGTCGAGTATCACAAGGTCCAAGTGCTTAACGTGGCAGGAACGCGAGGCAGCAAGGAGCCAACGGTTGGCCAGTTCGTGAAGCGGGTGCTGGAGGAGGCTTTTTACGGGAAACCGGTGGATTGATTGCTGGACCGAGTGAAGGTTAAACTGGCGACAAGCCGCAAACACGTGTCAGTATCCGTGTCCACTGTTTCCGACTGCATTGTGTGAGCGAACTGCTATCCATTACTCTTTGGAACGTGCGGTGGGCCTCTCGTGCCTCTGACAGGGGTTCTTTCTTCATTCGTCGCTTGGCAGATCTTTCAAGTCATGTTGTTTGCATAACTGAGGGACATCCCGACATTCTGCCCGATTCCG
>Ga0265297_10007737_pt1 | contig 14735 bp, 11 predicted proteins | sample Munlanlwell13791_FD_192502 | JGI IMG/M metagenome (GOLD analysis project Ga0265297, IMG submission 192502) | Leachate microbial communities from a municipal landfill in Southern Ontario, Canada - Leachate well 137-91 | ecosystem: Engineered > Solid waste > Landfill > Unclassified | place... | reverse complement strand
CATTGGATGACAAAATACTGGGCTTGGTGCAAGTTTTAACTCCCTCCCCGATCCGCGCGATTACCTTGCCGTCGCTATCGTTAATCGCACACTCGAGAAGCTTACACTTTCCGTCCACGCAATTTCCATTCTTACAATAACCCCCATTGACTGAAGGAGCGTCCGCGCTGCAAACTCCGGTGTGCGTCAATCCGCAAGGACAAGCACCGCCATCCGCCACGTTTTGGGCGCTGGTTAAAAACGAAAGATCCTGATTCTGTTGCGCCAGCGCACTGGACGACGAAGACGCACCGCCGCAATCATAATTTGCATCAACACAAGTGGCATTACCGCCAATCACACAGCATTTCTTACCTGTTGCACATCTACTGTACTTATCCTCAAACCATGTCCAGCCGCCCGAAGTAGAATTGCCGCATCTATAAACATTTCCGGCCAAACTTTCCACTTCGCCATTCGCTCCGCATGAACGGCTTTCAAGCGTCGCCTGAGTACAAGATAAATTGGCGCTGGCAACATAATTCCATTCAAGTCCGCCAAAAGCAAAGAAAACCGCGACCATTAAAACAAAAACTCCGAAGATCGCGATCTTTATTTTGCCCGAGCCGCCCGAAAGGTTTCCCAAAAAGTTTTTTATGTCCATATTTGGATGTTAGAAATTAAAAAAATAATTTATTGGTTCATTTTCCCAAAGATAGGGCGCAATGTCAATTGTGAATAACTCATTTGAAATGTAAAATGCAAAAATCAAAATGAAAAATGACAATTTAAAATTAAAAAATGGCGTTTTTGCATTTTTAAATTTTACATTTTGCACTGTAATTTTGATTTTTGATTTTTAAATTTTACATTTCAACGCCCGGGCTTTGGCAATGATTTCCTCATTTACCGGCGTCGGCACATTCGCTTTTTTGCCCAGGCGCACAACTTCTCCGTTGTAGTAATCAATCTCCGACAGATCTTTGAGACGGTTTCGGCCTTTGGCGACCGCGCCGGCCAAAATTCCGCGCCACGGCGCCAGCAGGCAAACCGGAAGCAACGCCAACCGCGCCAGCAGTTTCACCGGATAGCCGCCCAATTTGCCGGCAAACCCGCCGCGAACCGCGTTTGCCGCCGACACGAATTCCCGCAGTGCCGCCATCTCTTTTTTGAAAATCTTTTTGTCGCGGTATCCCGCGGCAACGCCCGCGCCGTTGGCGGCGGCGGCCATGCCGATTAGGTTCAAAAACAGTTTGGCATTCTCCATCGCCAAAACGTCCTTTCCCCGGAATTCCCGCGCCTTGACGCCCGCCTTTTTGAAAATCTTCCCCAACCCCAAACTCGGGGAGAAACTTACATCGGTGTCACCTATGTAAGTTTGTGCCGTGCCAAAGCCAAGTTTTATTGGTAATTTATAACCGATGGTTAATGTCCCATCGCCATCGGTATTCAGATCAACGCCGTTGATCAGCGACACGCGGACAATCGCGACCTTGTCCGCATCTTGTCCCAGCGCTTCTTGCAATCCCTTCTTCGCATCCGCCACCGCCGAAAGCCCGTTTTGCGATAGCACCAACGCGGGAAAATTTTGTTGATTTGTAAAATGGCGATAATAAAACGCCGTGATTTTGTCCACGGGATTGCGCGCCGCCAGCCACAAAAAATCCGGCGCGTTGCGAACAATCGCCGCGCCAAAATCTTCCGGCGGCACCAGTTCGGCAGTAAAGATTTCCGGCGGGTTTTTGCCGCGCGCAATTTTTGCCTTTCCGGATTTGATGTTCTCAATTTCCGCCGGAAACGCAACGCCGATCATCCGCGCCGCGTTTTGCAATTCCCGGCAGAACAGCATTCCCGTCCGGCCGCCGGCGCCGACAACATAAATCGTTTTCATCTTATCACTTATCATTTATCATTTATCACTTATTGTTTATCAATTATCATTTATCACTTATCACTTATCACTTATTATTTATTATTTATCACTTATCATTATATCGGTTGTTTTTCACTTTCCCGATTGCGATTCCCATCGCAAAAAATATTCCGCAATCTTTGCCGCCGCCATGCGGACATCATCGCCGAAAATCGCTTCCGCCCGCGCGGCAACGCACCAAAAAAGGAACGCAACGGCAAAAACCAGCGCCGCCAGCCACGCGGAAAATTTCGCCAGGTCCGACAAATCGTTTTTGTTGGGCATACCGCAAAATGGCAAAAGCTCCCGCAAAACGGGAACTTTGCCAAAATCTCAAAAATCAATATTCCGGAAATTTAAACGACATCACCGCCGCGCCAATCATATCTTTTTCGGCGTCCCAATTTTTCGCCAAAACAAAACCGCTAATGATATACATCACATCCCCCTTTCCAACAAAGAGTTGCATATTCTTGATCTCCGCATCGTTTTGGACCAAAGACCCGGTAAGCAACACCGCTCCGGCGCCGTCGGAAAGATTAACCTTGCGCTCGCTAACCAAGCTATAATCAACATTCTTGGCCTGCCAAGCAGTTTTCGCCTTTTCAACATAATCATTGGCGTTATTGAGTAAATTGTCGCGGATAACATTCACGTATTCGTTGATGATTTTTTCACCGTTCCCGTCTTTTTCCGCTTCCGGCTTGAAAAATATCGCCATCGGACGGTAATTCACCATGCCCTGGCGGACAATCCAGCCCGCCGGCGGCGTAATGCTTTTTTCCAGTTGGGAAATTTCGGCGATGATCGCCGGATCAATTTGATCTTCGCCCTCGGTAGCGGTTTCACCTTGCAAACCTTCCGCCGCCGGAGCTTCCTGGCTTTCCGGCAAAGACGAAACCTCTTCCTTCTCACCCTTTCCCATAAACGAAACGACCACGGCGAAAACCAAAACCAGGATCAAGAATGCAACGGCCGCGATCAGCAGATTTTTTTTGCCGCCGGTACCGGCGGCAACGGCGGCGGAGCTTTCCGTTTGGACCATTCCGCCGGCAACGCCTTGGGCATCCGCAAACGCTTCGTCAATCTCCGCTTGATGCCAGCCTTGTTCAAGCAAAACCTCCGTAACTTTGCTTTTTGAAACGCCGTCCGACGATTGCTGTTTTATGTAGTCAACAAGTTCTTTGTTCATAAAAATTTGCGGGAATTTTTAATTTGCTTTTGAAAAAATACATTCCCATTATTTCATTTTCGCAAACAAAAAAACGCTTGTCAAACCCGTCCCGTCCAAGAATAAGAAAAATCTTGGCATCCGCAATCGCAAACCGCCGGGAGCGAAGCTTCATCATCCGCCGGTTCGTTTCGTTTTAACCTTTTAACGCGAATGCCGATGCCAACTGCTTGAAATTTACCGGTTTGTATTTCTCCCATTCTTCCTGCTTCACATAAATCATTTTGTATTCAATCCGTTTTTGCCTTCCGCTCGCATCCGCGCACCACTGCGCTAATCTTTTTATTTTTTCAATATCGTCCAAGTCATCCCGCCCCTTCGTTTCAACAATGTAAATCGTTTTGTTGTCCGTTTTTACGAAAAAATCGGGATAATAGCCGGAAATCGCCCCGCTGGCGTTTTTATAATCAATCTTGAAATGAATTTCAAAATAATTTTTCGCGAAAGAAACCACATCGTCGGCGTTTTCCAAAAAATCGGCAAATTCCAGCTCAAAGTCATTGTCGCCGACAATTTTATTGAACACGCTCTTTTTGGGCAGAAAATATTTTTTATCGGTAACCACAAACGGCCGGGCACCGCTCACTTTGAGATAATTTTTTATTTCCGTGTCGCCGACATCCTGCACCGTCAAATTGTTTATCTCCTTCTTGAATGTTTCCACGATGGTTTTTATCGCTTCCAATTCAGACAAATTTTGTAAAATATTCAAATCCGTAAGATCAACTCGTTGCTTAAATAAATAATCGGCTACAAATTCTTTTACTTTTCCAAAAAGTATATCGTAACAACCGAAAAGACGAAGTTCTCTCATTATTCTTTGGGTGAACCAACCAATCGCGCTTTGATAGTTTGGATTAATTTTTGTTTCTAAAATTGTTCTATGATGTTCTTTGTCTTCTATAATTTCTCTAAAAACAACTTCTTTCTTTTCTTCTTCGGTGAATTGTTTCACTGAAATTTTTTCGTGTTTAAAACCAGAAATATTCAACAAATTAAGATTCTTGTATTCTCTTTGAATCCGCGGCGTTAAAACCGGCAGTTCAATATCCAAATTTTCAATGTCTTTTTTTTCATTCCGGTTGTCAACTTCAATAACGGTTGGCGTAATGGGCGAACCGGAGCGATCCATCTTTCGCCTTTCCAGTTCAACGCCTTCCGCGTTGATTGATTCCACGAATTCCATAAACGCGGGCGTGCCGATAATACTCACATATTCCTCAACATCCTGGCCGAAAAACATCCGGCGCAGGCCGCGGCCAAGCGTTTGTTCAGGCAATATTTTTGAGTCCGATCCATACGGGCGCAACCCCACGATCGTCGTCACATTTTTCACATCCCAGCCCTCCTTGAGCATCAGCACGGATACAATAACTTTGTGCGGACTTTCCATGCTGTCTATTTCATTGGCTTTTTTCCTCAAGTCCCGCAGTTCTTTTTCTTTTTTGCCGCTGACGGTTTCCGATATTTCGCCGCTTTTATTGGTATGGATGGTTAAAACCGCGCCCCTTAACCGCGGATAATTTTTTTCCAGAAATTCCGCGACATCGTCGCAATTCCTCGTGTCATCAGTCATTATGAAAAGGATTGATTTTTTGCCGGTCGGTTCAAGCTCTTTATAGGTTTTTTCCCATTCCTCAACTCCTAGCCGGATATAATCCTCGTATTTTTCCGAAAATATGGAACTTTGCCCTTCCCGCAATTTCGCGCGGCTGGCTTGATCCGGCAAAACCGGATTTTTCACCACGCCCTGGCGAATGGCTTCCACCAGCGGGTAATCGCAAACCGTTTGCACGAAAATCTCGCCACGGTTGTTTTTGGGTGTCGCTGTAACATCAATCTGCAAGGCGATCTTTTTTCCTTTTTGCAGCAGTTTGTTGTTTATGTCCTCTATGGATTTAAACCACGCCATTTTCGGATCGTGGATATGGTGCGCCTCGTCATTTATAACCATCAGTTCGTCAACATCGCGGATTATCTCGCCCAAATCAATCTTTGAATCATTGGTCTTGCCGGTAACTTTGCTTCCCAGAAAATAATCAGAGCTGTCCTCATCGCCAAAACCCGCTTCGGTGATATCTTTTTCATAAACCCGGTGAATGTTGGTCAAAAAAATGTTGCCTGATTTTGAAATCGCGCCCACCTCATCCTGCAAATGCAGTTTGATTTGAAAATCGTCCTGCCAATTCTGCCCGCCGTATCCGTTGTCGGGCAATATTGGATCTTCATAAAAAATTTTCAATCCCTCAAAATCCGCCTTGATCCGGTCCAAAACAATGATATTGGGCGTGATGAGCAAAAAGTTTTTGGAAAGCCCGGAATTTTTCTCATAGCATTTATGGAAATAAGACCACGCCAAAAGCAAGCTCATCACTTTCGTTTTCCCGCTTCCTGTCGCCATTTTGATCACAAAACGAAGCCAATCCTCGTCAAACATATTCGGACTCACCCGGCCCAATTTATCAAATTTGATCAAATCATACTTATTGGAAACTTTTTGGACATCATAAAGCCAAACAATGGTTTCCACCGCTTCCCTCTGCGCGAAATAGTATTGAAAAGAAACGCTCGCGCCGTCTTTGGCGTAGACAGTGTGCGACTCCTTAAACCACCAGTTCAAAAGCGCTTTTGAGGTCTCGCTGGCGCCCGCGTAATCGTCTTTCCGCCACTTGGCGACCCGTTCTCGCAATTCCGGCACAAACGGCGGCAAAAGCTTCTCATAGCCCTCCTTGCGCAAATCCTCGTCGGCCGGAAACCACCGGATCGCCGGATCAAGCACCTGAAATTTATCTCTTGGAAAATCTTTGTGTAATGCCATATTATTTAAATAAACCCATTTGTCCTGATTTATCTTCCACACTCCTACTTACAGCATCCTGCGATTCGATTAACCATTTCAAAGGAATATAATCCGCAGTCAATCCATAATAAGGAGTAGTTTTAATTCTCTGTTTTTCCTCAATAATATTGTTCTCCTTCAACGGTCTGAAATAGTAGCCGGATACATTTGATTGCGCCTTACTGAACATTACTGATACTTCTTTTTGGCTAATCCATTTATCGGCGCTGGCAAGATATTTTAGAATTGTTTTTTGCTCGTTAGTCAATTTCATGGCCATTTCTATCTTTTCCCAGCGCTCCTTTCCAAGCAACAGCATAGCTTCATTGGTTGACAGAGGTTTCGCAAGTTTTTCCGGATATTGGCCGAGCAGATCAATTACGCTTGCCATAATTGATCGTATATCGCCATTGTATAGATCGTAGATTTTATAAATAACTTCGTCTGCGACCGGTTTTATATATGAAGCAACATCTTCGGATTTCAGTAATTGCATTCTTTCCTCGAAAGCCTTCACTATTTCTGTTTTACTCAAAGGATTCACCATCAAAAATGTTGGATAAAAAATACTTTTCACTCTTTGGCGAGCGCTAATAATATCTTTAAAAAGATTTTTTGGCCCCAGAAATAAAAAATATACATCGGGAGTTTGCAAAATATCTCTGACTTCATCAAAAAATCTTATTGCGTCTTCCTTGCCTTTTTCGCTTGATAAAATTATGTCGAAATTATTAACATGCACCACGAGACCCGAGTATTTTAGACCCTTGATCTCATTATTTTTTATAAAAGCAATAAGATTTGTGAAGCTTTCCTCCAATAAAGACGCGGATAATTGAATCGGCGGCGTTATGGTTTTTTCCCCGCCAAGATCCAGGCCAAAACCAAAAGCCGACGCGCCGCCGGAGATTGCCAAGGTCTGGCTAAAATCGACAATCTGTGATATTTTTTTAATGATTCGTCTTTTAATAAATCTGGTTGCAACAATCTTATTTCTCTCAAAAACGATCCGATGATTTCTATCAAGAAATTTTTTTTGTTCAAGATGTCATTATTCGCTTCAATCTCCCTGCGAAAAGAAAACAATAATTTTTCTTTTGTATATTTCCAAATAAACTTATGAAAATTAGCCAAGCTGGTTTTTCCAACGCCAACATCGCCGCATATAGCCAAGCAAACTTTATCATTTGAACTGAAAAGATCATCAAGAAATTTCTTTTCAACGCTCCGTCCCACGAAAGCTCTATCTATTGAAATATCGCCGCCTTCCACCAGCGGCAAAGTGTCGTAAGGATTTTTCCTTAAACCAAATTGTTGCCAGTTTATAGAGTTCATAGTTGTATTTTTAATACATATAGCAAATTTCAATATTTACTATATGTATTAAATTTATACCTGTTTTTAAGCCAGAAACAAAGACAACCCGTCCATATAGCATTTTCTTAATCTTGCTATATCCATTTTATCCACAATCAAAATCAAACATTAACCTCAATAACCTTTGTCGTATCGTTTCCGAAAATATCAATCACTTTGACCGCGATTTTCATTTTATCTTTTGGGAAATCTTTGTGTAATGCCATAAATTTTACCGTCTCGGTAATTGCAACAATTCAATCACAAATACAAATAAATTTTATATTTTACGCTTAAATCAAGCGATTTCCCGTTATTTGTTTTTACCATGCGCAAATAAACTTTTTTCATCGGTTATGGGCAATCTGTATTTTACATTTCGTTTTGCTCCCGTTCGCGGAATTATTGAAGTTAAAAGCCCTTGATTAACCCACCTCCTGAAAAGTCTTGATACTTTCGAAGTATCGTCAATATAAAGTAATTTTCGAGCTTCAGTATTTGCAATATACTTATTCTTGTTTAGATAATCGCAAACCTTATCCCATTCACTGGCAGCCTTTTCATTAATCAATATTACACGAACAGCATCTTGAAGGCGCGGATATGTCCAAAAAATCGGCGGATACATACTGGCTGCCCTCATGGCCTGACGCATTGCCCGTACGCCTTCATTTTGGTCAAGATTTGGCGGATCGGAAAATTCGCGAAGATGTTTAACCAATAAATCATTTCTATATCCGTGAGCCCTCTCTATCCCAATATTTGATGGTGTAATATTCAAAGGCAATAGCCCGGGACTTTCAATTTCAATCCGATCTTCAAAAATTTTTATCTCTATGTCTCTTTTAGTTTGATAATCGCGATGTATGACCGCATTCGTTATCGCTTCCTTTACCGCTCGCTCAGGAACCTGATAAGTGGTTACAAAACCCGATGGAACGCGAATACCTGTTCGTAGCAGCGTTAAAACATATTCATGTGCATCAGTTATTTGTTTAGCGACAGGCCCAATGATGTTTTTCGGTGTTCCAATCAAATTAAGAGTTTCTTTTATGGTTTCCGCGTTGCCTTCATATTGAAAAACGCGAACAGCGCATTTTGTATCCAATAAATCATTCGGAAATTCCGCAAACAACAACACTGCCGCGCGCGCGTCGGTTGAAGCTGGCCGTTGCTTTCTTTTCGGGCCAATCCAGTTTTTTCCAAAATAACCTCAATGGAATCATCCGCTATTTCCCGTTTTTTTCGCCATGATTCATAAAAACCGGTTTTCAAAAGCGCAAATTCAACCGCAACCAACTCCTTATCCGCACGCTCAAACCCTTTTACATATGCGAAATGAACCAATTCTTGCGGTGCCAGCAATTTATTGCCTTTTTCCAAACGAATATGTACATGGCCCTCAAACGACCTGAATCCATCCCCCACTTTTGGTACAAATAAAAGGCCCACTCTTTTATTATTTGGAATATCAATGAGTTCAGGCGGCCAAATTCCGGGAATCGGCGGCGAAATTTTTCTTACTGATTTTCCTATCTCATCATAAAGTTCAAGATTTTCCTCTATGCCAAAAATTCTATCCAACCCCTTGCGCGTAGTTTTCTGCGGATCGTCAACGCCTAAAATTATCGTGCCACCATCAGTATTTGCCATTGCGACAATTGATTCCAAGGTTTTAGCCACACAATCATTTCTGCTCGCGCCGACCCGTTTGAATTCCACCGTCCGTGTTTCCGAAGGAATATCAAGAATATTTTTTATTAATTCTTCATTTGTCATATATTAACTTCAATCACCTTTGTCGTGTCATTGCCGAAAATATCAATCACTTTGACCGCGATTTTCATTTTGCCTTTTTTGACATCTTTGAAAGCCGAAGTTAGCTCAAGCGACCTGTCTTTTTTGGTGCGGAAGGACTGCCATTCGTTTTCAAAAATATAGCCGCCCGTCCATTGTTCCGTTTCTTCGGCGGTTTTTTGATTAACTACGCGGATTATTTCCTTCCGGCTCTCAAAATCAAAATCCACCGACCAATAATCAATCCAATCCGTCCATTTTTTCGTTAAAACCTCTTTTTCAATAATACCTGTGGTGAGCTTGCCGAATCCATCGGTTTGCTTGTCTTTGGAAATTTTTATCACCTGTCCGTTCTCAATCACGATTTTGCTCCCGCCGGATTGCAGTTTTTCTTCCACCTCGCCGGTGTTGTCCTGATTGTAAAAAACCGAAAAGTCCGCCAGCTCAATGGCGATTTCTTTTTTGTCGCCCCGACCGCGGATAACGGGCTTCACTTCAATATAGGCGACATCATAAAACTTCACCTGCCCTTTCTCCACCGCCTTTTTGTCAAACACCTCGCGCGGAATCACTTTGAATTGAATGTCTAGACCGTATTTTTTGCTCTCGGAAAAATCCAGCCCCATTTCATAGTCAAACCCCAAAACATCGGCTTTGGTGATATTCTTTTCCTTGCACTCGGCGATTATTTTTTCCAAAAATCCGCCCGTTACCGGCGCGTCAATCTGCCCCACCGCCACCAGCCGATCCCGCTTTTTGCCCGCAAAATTATTGAAAGAATCAACCGGCTCGGCTTTGTAGGCCGATAAAATCAGCTTGATGAATTCCTTTTCCTTGTTCTCCCTCTGGATTCTCTTTTCCTCCTCGCGCAAATTTTCGTTCACGCCCAAAAACTTCTCCCGCTCGTATTTCCCGATATTCAAAATTTCAAACGCCCGAAAATTCTTTCCGGCAACTTTGCGCTCCCTTTGCACCCCGATCATCCTTTTGCGCGTGGTGTGAACGGCAAACCTCCCCAAATCCGACCCGATCCACTTCCTCCCCAACTTCTCCGCCACCGCCAAAGTCGTCCCCGACCCGCAAAAGAAATCCGCAACGAGATCATCTTCGCTTGAAGATACTTTAATAATTCTATCTAACAATTTAATTGATTTTTGTGTTGGATAGCCAACATTTTCACCCGGGTATCTTGCAGCTCTTTGTATGTCAACCCAAAAATCTTCTGGCACTTTACCCGACTCGTTTAGTTCTATTTTTTCAAAATTCATTCCACCAGTTGCTACAACATTTCTATTCGCCCGATCTAAACTACCCTCGGCATAAGGAATTCTTATATCATCTTTATTAAAGATGTAATTTCCATTTTTAGAATAAAATAAAATTGTGTCATGCTTTCTTGGAAAATTTTTATCAACCCTGCTTGCACCCGTGGTACACCAGATAATTTCATTTACAAAATTATCTTTCCCGAAAATTTCATCCAAAATTAAACGCATATAACTATTAACCCTATAATCACAATGGACATAAATACTGCCGTCGTCGGCCAAAAGAGCGTGCATCAATTTCAATCTTTCGTAAATCATCGCGATAAAACTGTTCGGGCCTTTGCCCCAAGTGTCGCGGTAGGCGACTTCTTCAATCACCGACGGCTTTTTGGTGAAACTGTCTTCTCCGATTTCAATGTTCATTGAAAAATCCGCGCCCACATCAAACGGCGGATCAATGTAAATCAGTTTCAGCCCGCCTTCGGCTTCAATCTGTTTGCGCAACGGACCGTTTTTGAGCGACGACAAAATCAATTTGTTGTCGCCCCAAATAAGCTTGTTCGTCCAGCCCTTGATCTGGCGGCCCGACTTGTCAAACATGGAAAGCTGGGAAGTTATTTTGTCTTCGCTGCGCGGCTCGTCAATATGCTCAATGGTCTGGAAAGGCAAAACCGCGGTTTCCGTTTCATCGGTCTTCCCGTTCCAAACCAGCTCCACCTCCCGCCGATCCTCAAACAACAAAAACCGGTACTTATCCGGCAAGGGCTTGCCCGCCTCAATAAACCTCAAAATATCCCGTTTTTCATTATCACTAATAAGCATATAAAAAATTATTTCAAGTGTGTTTTTTTAATTGCAACGATATTTAATTTATTTCCAACCAAATATCCAAAGATTCTGCCGGTATCTTTATAATCAATTTCATATATTATTTCCACATCTTCGGACAACCCCTCATAAAATACGGAATAATTGCCATTTTTTTCCGCGGGCTTGCAATCAAGGCCGGATTTTGTTTCGTTCAGCAAATCTTTCTGCGGCGTATTGCTGATTTTAGCCAATATTTTAGTCAGTTTTTTAACTTCTTGTTTTTGCAATTTAACAATTTCGCATTGCGTTTGCTTATAATCCTTAAAAGAAAACACTATCGATTTATTTTCAAAATCAATAATGTCTTTTGAAATTGCGACTCCCTGCGGTATCGTATCTTTATTTAATCTTGCTATCTGTTCGTTCAGTTGATTTGAGCTTTCTGGCATAATAATCTTTGGCTAAATCCAAATTAATTACATTGTGCGAAGCATCTTCCTGTTCCAATCCCATTCTTGCGCTTTGCCAAGGTATTTCCGAATGTGTCAACGCTTCAAGATATTTGGGATCGTATTTCCCGTACACTTCCCATATATTATCCAAAACCTTTTTTTGATCGTTGCTAAAAGGCAGCATGCTTATATCAATATCGCCGATTTCAATAGGATTGAATTGAAATACTTTAAACCTCTTGTACAAAGACGGCACCGCAGGACCATGCATCCAAGCCTCTATCGGCTCATCAAAAAGCTTTTCATTATGCAACACTAAATTCCAAACTTGCGCATAATAAACCAATTTCTGCAACTTAAGATTAGTTATCGGTTTATTGCTATTTTTACCCACACTTAAAAAATATAGAGCAACATCCATTGCCTTGATTTTTCTTTTTTTTGAGCTCATTTTTTTAAATTATAGATAATAATATTATACGATGGATTAAAGCACCAATACAATAGCATTGATTATGATATATGTAAAAAAATGGCATCAGTTTTAATTTTCGGAAGAATCTTTCCAATCCTCCACCAAAATGCCTTGGCCGCGTTTTTTGACGGCCACTTTTTGCCCTTCGGCAAGCTCAGGATTAAAAATTGTCGCGCCCTTTATCCGTCCGTAGCTTTCTTGCCCGCCGAAGTTCTAACGAAGGAGGAAGCGAAGGCGGAATCCCAATTCCAGCACCAATTCGCGCGGAATGGTGAGCGGCAGCGACACTTTGCCCCTCCTGCCGTTCGGGACTTGCGCTATCGCGCATCGCCCGCCCGCGTTAGGATAAAGTGGAAAATAATTCGGCAAAAATAGACCGTATTTCTTCGTCGCCAACATTGCTGAATACCAAATCGAAATCAACATCTTTGAAATCGGAAGCATTCTTTTTGAATTGCTTGGCAAACTCTGACTTGCAATAATCCCTGAAACAGCCCATATCATTGAAATCAGCAGGATTTCTTGGATTTTTATCGGCAAGCTTCAACAACAAATATTCAGAATTATACTCTATGAATTGAACAATGTCTTTGCCTTGTTTGATAAGCGTTCCTATCTCCGATGAATCATCAAGATCTTTATCCAGCAAGAAAAATCTTGTTTGCCCGTTGTAACACTTTCTAATCAACTTATATTTTGATCTAAAAACCCCGATATTGCCAATACCAAGCAATTTGCCTTGCGATATTCCGGCTTCCACGATTTCTATCTTCGGACTAAACTTAATTTTTGACTGCTCAAACAACGCTTTAAATTTATTCTTTGTCAAATAAGCAAAAAGATTAAATTCCGCGGTTCCTTCGCTTACCAAAAGATAATAAACATTAAAACCTTTCTTCTTGTCCATAGGTTTTAGAGCAAATTATTTATTATTCTATTAAAATCTATGGTATCGGGAACTCCGCCAAAAGAACCAAGGCGGTATATTCTTTTTATATTATCCCTCTCCTTAACATCATAATCCGATACTTTGGATACAATTATGTTGTCGTCTTTTTTCTCCAATATGTGCGCTTGGTCATTTTGCAGCAAATCAAAAGTTTCGTGATTATGCGAAGAAAAGAATATCTGGGCGTTTTTTTTGTTTATGTCCTTGTCTTTAAAAAGATTAAGTATCGCGATTTCCATATCCGGATGATAATATTTGCTTGTTTCGTCATATATAACAATGCCTCCGGTTTTTATTATCCTGATAACATCACTGACATAAGATATAAGTTCTCGCGTTCCGGCGGAAAGTTCCATTACGGGAAGAGATTTGTAGAAATTATTATATTGCGCCGCAAAGTCAAAAGAATTTTGATCTATCGGCTTTATTGTAATTTCTTTAAGGGACGGTTCAAAGTATTTTGCCACTGAATTAACAATATCAAGTTTTTCATTTGCCGCTTTAACATCATTAAGGCAACTAACGGCAAAATTAAGCAATCCGCTTATATTATTCTGTCCCATCTGAACAGACCTTTTATCAGTAATAAAACAAACCTTGTTTTTTATTTGTTTAAGCTCGGAAATCCCTATTTCTTCTTTGAGATTGCCAAACACCGATACATCGGAGCTATCATCTAGGATAACAGAAAGAAAAGAAGACTTATTGGGCGCGATGATATTTTCCGCTAAAGATCCTATCTTTTTCTCTATATCCGCCCCAAACGAAACATTATGATTTTTTCTGCTGAATATTTTTTTATTATTTTTATATAAAACTTCCTCGGAAATTTCTTTCCCCTCGTTAGCGATAGATATTGAATAGCTGTATTTAGCTTCACCAATTATAAAATCAATCCCAATATCAATGGGTTTTAACTGCATAGTAATATGATAGTTCGGAAGTGATATTGAAACATCTTGCTTTATGCCATTTGGACCAAGCGTAAATTCATGCTGCTTTACAAGCATAATTCGGAGGATTACATCTATCATATTCAACACCGTGCTTTTCCCTGACGCGTTCGCGCCATAAAAACCGGAAATAAGCGATACTCTTTCCTTTCCCTTACTTGCATAGCCGATTTTTTCTTTTTCCCCGCCTTCCGTGAAATTTATCTCGATAGGGTCTTTAATCCCGTAGAAGTTGCCAGCTTTAATTCTCGTAATTAGCATATGAAATTTGGTTAAAAAATGACATTATTTTGTCGTATAACCCATTTATACTTCATCCAAAATGAAAAGTCAAGCATTTTTGACAAAAACTTGTCATTTTTCCAAAAAATCGGCCGTCTTAAATTTATCCATATTAAACCAATGCTACCCCTTCCAATCCTCCACCAAAATGCCTTGGCCGCGTTTTTTGACAACTACCTTTTGATTGTCGCGCCATCCCAACTCCACCACCAATTCGCGGGGAATGGTAAGCGACAGCGACACTTTGCCCGCCCGCGTCAATTTGCGGATATTTTTTTCGGAAATTTTTCCGTCCATAAATTTGGTTGAAAAATCATATTCAAATACGATTCAAATATAACATTTTGCTTTGGTTTATTGAACACAAAAACACCATTTACCGGTGCTTTCTGTTTGGAAATATAAAAATGCCAAGATTTTGCCTCGACATTT
>Ga0265297_10007736_pt1 | contig 14738 bp, 11 predicted proteins | sample Munlanlwell13791_FD_192502 | JGI IMG/M metagenome (GOLD analysis project Ga0265297, IMG submission 192502) | Leachate microbial communities from a municipal landfill in Southern Ontario, Canada - Leachate well 137-91 | ecosystem: Engineered > Solid waste > Landfill > Unclassified | place... | reverse complement strand
TCTTGCGGTGGCGCTTTCATATCCGCTCATTTTGCACTTTTCAACATCCATCCCGTCTACCCAGAAGTTTAACGGAGATGCGCCGATGTTTTTGTGGAATAGCTGGTGGTTTCGGTATTCGATTTTTGAGTTGCATCAAAATCCGTATCACGCCTCATCGCTTTTGTACCCGCAAAGCCCTAGCTTGGCATTCCACACGTTCGTGCCTATCAATAACATTCTGACTATCCCATTCAGTTTGTTTCTGGGACCGCAAGCGTCTTTTAATTGCATGTATTTGTTGATACTGACTTTGAATGGATTTGGGATGTACTGTCTTGCGTACCGGCTGACAAAACATAAAGCGGGGAGTTTGTTCGCTGGGTTTGTTTTTGCATTCAGTCCTGCCATGACCTCGTGGTCGCTCGGCCACTTCAATTTTGTCGCAGGATGGATATTCCCGCTGTTCACCCTCTTTCTCATGAAAGGCATGGATAGAGTTGCCAATCCGGGAGAATCGGGGGCTATCGCATCAAAAAGCAGGTATGTTCCGTTTGTCATTGTCGGGATTTTTGCGGCAATGCAATATTGGAATGATGCCACTTACTTTTTGTATATGGTTTTTTTATCGGTCATTGTTTTCGGATATTATTTCATTCGGTTTTCAAAAAGCATGCTTTGGCGGAAGCTAGGGATGGGAATCGGAACCTCTGTTTTGGTTTGTACCTTCTTGGCCGCCCCTTTAATGTATATGCAAGTTGACGCATTGCATCAGGGCGCTTACCTGCAAAAAATTGGCGCCAGTGATGTAGATTTCAACAGTCCGGATTTGGCCAAGGCATTCTTGCCCTCGCCCTTGAATCCTTTGTTCAGCCGTATAGCTCCACAACTTGCAGAAAAAATGCATATAGTCCGAACAGGGAGAATTTATATTGAATCAATTTATGTCGGGCTAGGTTTATCTGCGCTCGCACTTATTGGTGCATTTGCGGCAACACCCCTTAAGGTCAAAGGACAGCGATGGCTTTGGATCAGCATTGTTGGTCTTTTTGGCATTGGGTCGCTGGGCCCGACACTCAATTTTTTCGGCAGAACCATCTTAACCAATCTGATGCCGTACCGCGCGCTTCTTCTTATCCCATACTTGGGTCAACTTCGGGTTGCAAGCCGCATGATGACCGTCGTATATATGGGATTAGCGGTCCTCGCGGCATTTGGAATTGCACATGTACTCTCACGAAAAAAAGGAAAACTCATTTGCCTATGTTGTATCGCATTGTGTTTCGTCGAGTTTTTACCGATGCCGAAGCAGACCCGCGACGTTTCGCCTTCACAAGGCATTCAACAGCTGGGCGAAGAAGGTGTTGATCCGATTTTTATCGTGCCATTCGGAGTGACTGACGGGCTTTGGGAAACAGGATCGCAGAACAGCAAAATACAAGCCGACCAAATATGGCATCATCGCCCAATGACAAACGGGATGTTGTCCAGACTGCCAAAGTCAATCATTAATTATTACGAAAACAACGCAGCGCTTCGCCCGTTGGTTCATCCAGAGGAAATTGCAAATACTCGCACCGATCCAAAGGATACCGCCTCTGCATTGCAGGCCATGGGCATAGCGACAGTAGTTATTTACCCCAACGAATTCATCTCCTCAGTCGACTCTTATCTGCGCCCCGTGGCAGCAAATATCACGTCTGATTCGCATGTGATCATTTATTCGCTGGAATAACAGGGGCCGCGAAACAATACGCGCCAAGACTCGGTGATGCCCTCAGCTTAAAGGAGTTCATACGGAATTCAAACACGTTCTGTATATTTTTAGTCACAAAGGTCGATACATAATATCCAGTTAAAACAATAGTATGAAAAAACAATACATCGTAGGTGTTATCGCCGGGGTGGCAGTACTCGCTGTAGCTACAACAGCAATAGCTTCAGCTCACTCGCTTTTCGGGTTCGGTAAGTCGAATGTAGGCGCATCAGAGGATACGGCCGCCTTGCTCAATATGACCCCGGATGAGCTTGCGACGGAACTGGAATCAAAGACGCTTCCCGAGTTGCTCGATGAAAAAGGAGTGACTCATCAGCAGCTGTACGAGCTCAGGCAGACGGAGCGTTTGGCCTGGCAGGCAGAAATACTTGGTATCACTGTCGATGAATTGAGGCAGCAGCTTGAAGGGAAAACATTCGCTCAATTGCTCGATGAAAAAGGGATTTCGCACACACAATTTCAAACCTTGCGGCGGGAACGCATGCAGGCAGAAGCCAAAGAGCATCTTCAGCAATTAGTAGATGACGGTACGATTACTCAAGAGCAGATGCAGATGCGGCTTGACCGTATGCAGGAACGAGATGGGAATGGAATGGGCGGTCGCGGTCTCGGAGCAGGGATGGGCATGCACGGTTCGCTTTAATCTCATTCAATAATCAGTCGGCGAGAAACTGGCGTACCAGCCAGTTTTTCGTTTGTTCGGAATGTTTTTTACGGCTTCACACGAAATTCAAAAGCAATTGTTACGCTATACTTGTTTTTATCACTCACTTCATTAGTATGTTTTACCTTCGATATCTCTGGGCGGAGCTCACCCGACGTTGGAGCAAAACACTCATGATGACCTTAGGCCTTGCGATGGCGAGTGCGATCATCATCACCATCATTTCAGTTTCCCAAAGCCTTTCAAGCGCCCAAGATAAGGTATTAAACCCCTTGCAGAATGTCGGAACGGATATCATGGTCAGCAGGACAGTGACTCCGGATGAGATAACAAGCTTAGATGATGCCACAAAAGAAGAGGCTTTGGCGGATAATCGGATTACCACAGATTTTTCAAAACTTGGCGATCCTGGTGAATCTTTTTCCAACGATACGCTCATGCCCGGGAGTCGGCTGACGTTTGCGTCTTCAGAGGCCGAAAAAATCGACACATCTTTGGTTGAAGATTACGCGGGCGGGTTATTGCTGAATGTCGTCCATCAAGAAGGGACGATCCCCAAACTTGCTGCTGAAATCGAAGTAGGCGGCCAAAGTATCGGTTTCTCTCAGCGTTTCGAAATGAGCGACGAAGATCGGCAGGCGTTCGCGGATGCACAGGCAAAAGCGATGGCTGAACTTAAAGCCAAGGGCATTGATCCAAATTCGGAAGAAGGAAGAAAATTAATGTTTGATTCAATGCCGAGGCCCTCGCAAACTGTGACAGGCGAGGTTGTCGTGCCCAAGGAAATTGTCCGGCAGGAAATCGGTTCATTTTCGACGGATATAAAAACGGATAACTTTACGCTAGCTGGCGTTGATACGAGCAAGACGGCGATAGGGCTCATTCTTCCTGATCAGATTGTGGAAGGCAGATATCTGGAGAATTCCGGGGAAATCGTCGCTTCGCGTGCGTATGCACAAGACAAAGGGTATGCGTTGGATAACAAAATAACAATTGGCGGCAAAGAGTTCACTTTAGTCGGAATCGTCGAACCGAAGTTGTATACGATGACCGCTGACTTGTATACATCATTGACGGACGCACAAGAACTTTCGGAGCGCGAAGGAAAAATTAACGTACTCTTGGTAAAAGCGACGAGCGCTGACAACGTGACGAGGGCTGGAGAGAATGTCGCCTCTCTCTTTACCGGCGCCAAAGTGACGGATTCAAGCGATACTGCTGAAGAAGTGACTGGCAGTTTGGTCAGCGCCGCAAATCTCACTAATAAATTCATAGGAATTACCAGCGTCATCGTCATTATTGCGGCTTTTCTGATCGTAAGTTTGCTGACCATCCTTTCAGTGAATAAACGGGTACGTGAAATCGGAACGCTCAAGGCAATCGGATGGAAGAATGCTTTGATCGTCCGTCAGATCTTGATGGAAAATATTGTCGTCGGCGTATTTGGAGCCGCTCTTGGCGTGGGCGTTGCGGTCCTCGCAATTGCTGTTCTGAATCAGAACAACATAACCCTTTCTGCAACAATCGGGAACTCAGATATCGGAAGCAGGCTGATTCGAGGATTCATGGGAGGCGGTCAAGCTGATGCAAGCGTCGTAGCCGACGTACAGCTGAAAATAGCATATTCCTACCTCGTCATTCTTTTGGGCTCGCTGGTAGCGATTGTCGGATCCATCGTCGCCGGCGGGCTCGCTGCAATAAAATCCTCGAAGATGAAACCTCAGGAAGCCTTGCGCAATATCGAATAATTCCATTACTAACTATCTTATGCCGATCATCAAAGCTAGCCACATTACTAAGACGTATAGACAAGGGACGAAAACAATCCACGCGGTGCATGATGTTTCTCTAGAAATAGACAAAGCAGATTTCCTTGTTATTATCGGCCCTTCCGGATCTGGAAAAAGCACGCTTTTGCAGCTGATTGGGGCTCTTGACCGTCCGACGAGCGGCGCGATTGAAATTCATGGCGTTGACATCATGAAAGTAAATGACGCTGCTCTCACTAAACTTCGAGGCTCCAGCATTGGCTTTATTTTCCAAAGCTTCAATCTTATTCCTACATTGACCGCCGCGCAGAACGTCGAGGCGGTCATAACCAAACGGACGCCTCATGACCGGAAACGGGTTCTGCACGTCCTGAAGCAAGTCGATTTAGAGCATCGCGCGCATCATTTGCCGAGTCTGCTTTCTGGGGGTGAACAACAGCGAGTCGCGATCGCACGGGCATTAATCAATGAGCCTGACATTATTCTAGCCGATGAGCCCACGGGCAACTTAGATAGCAAAACAGGCGAAGATATTATGCGGATCTTGAGCGAACTGAATGCCAAACAAAAGAAAACAGTGATCGTCATTACGCACTCAGATTATGTAAAGCAGTTTGCGGATCGCGTCATTGAATTGAAGGACGGGAAGATTGTTGCGACGCATCAGCATACATCTCATCTTGCGTGAAACAAGAGAAGCGAATAGTGTGAATTTTATGAGAGTTTTAGTCGTTGAAGATGAAGCCCCTATCCGCGAAGTGATAAAAAAATATCTTCAGCTCGCTGGTTTTGAGGTGGATGAAGCGGCTAGCGGTGAAGTTGCGATCGTTAAATTTAAGAATAATTTCGACCTTGTCGTGCTGGACCTAAATCTTCCAAACGCCGATGGGCTTGAGGTGTGCCGGCAGATACGGAGTAAGTCGCAGGTACCTATTATTGTAGTGACTGCGCGCATTGAAGAAATTGATGAATTGAAAGGCCTGCAGATTGGCGCGGATGATTATTTGAAAAAGCCGTTTTCTCCGAAAGTTCTCGTCGCGCGTGTCCAGGCAATGTTGCGCCGCGCCCAGACTACCGATTGCACGCGCAACCAGCTTACGCTTCATACAGAACGCATGGAGGTATCGCGTTTGGGCAAGAAAATAGATTTAACCACGACACAATTCAAAATATTACAGACACTCATGCAGAAGCCCGGCAAGATTTACAGTCGTCAGGAACTTATGGACGCGGCGCATGAAAAAGATGCGTCGAAATCATCAAGCGATCGGACGGCCGATGCCCACATCAAGTCAATACGCAAGGCAATCGGCGATGACCCGCATCACCCGCATTTTATCCGTACCATCATCGGCGCTGGATATACATACCAAGATGAAAAGTAATATGAGAAGTCATTTCAATAAAATCGGAATCAAAGTTGCTCTCGTCGTGACGCTTTTGATTGTTGTTTTACTTACCTCTTTGTTTTTTGTGGTAGTCAATCGGGGGCAGAAGAGTTTCCGCGACGTCTATCAAGCAGTTGGTGTGCAGAATGAATTTCCCCCGATCGATAAGCCATTTTTTTATCCCGACGAAGAGCGGATTCTGCTTTTCCCGTATCCGCGCGAGATGACTCCACAAGAACATTTCACAACGCGATTTGAATCCTCCCTTGTAATGATTGGCATACTCGCTTTTTTGGGGGCCATTGGCGTCGGTGTGCTGACGTCACACATCATTACCAAGCCGCTTTCGAAAATCAGCCAAGGGATGAAAAAGCTTCGGCAGAATCATTACAACCAACGGCTTGAAGAAGACAGCTCAGATGAGATTAATGCGGTGATTAAGGAGTTTAATAGTCTTGCCGAAGAATTAAAGCGTGTCGAGGAGCTTCGCAAGAATTTGATCTCAGATACTTCTCATGAATTAAAGACGCCGCTTGCCAGCTTGACCGCACAGCTTGAAGGAATCGATGATGGCGTGCTTTCTCTTGACGCGCAACGGGTTCAGTTGCTTCGCAAACAAGTGAGTAGGTTGACGGAATTAGTCGAAGGCCTGCAGGATTTCGCGCGCTTGCGGAGCGAATCCGTAGTGCCGCAAAAAGAGCACATCCGTATCCGTGATATATTTCAAGCGGCCCAAGAACGTTTTGCACCGCGCCTTCGTGCAGCAGGAATGCAAGTCTTGATCCCAGCTGACGAGGCGCTGATAATTGAAGCCGATCCAAAAATAATGGATCGAGTGTGCGACAATCTTTTTGAGAACGCGCTGAGGTATTCCCGTGCGCAGCATATTACCGTTACCGCCGATGAAAAGAGAATTGTGTTTTCTGATGATGGCATCGGCATACCAGCCGAACATTTGCAGGATATTTTTGAGCGTTTCTATCGTGTCGAGAAATCGCGCAACAGGGAGACAGGGGGACTTGGTTTGGGTCTTGCTATCGTCAAAGAAATTGTCGAAGCGCATGGCTGGAAGATCCATGCGGAAATCCCGGAAAATAACAAAGGCGTTGCGTTTGTCATCACGCTTCAATAATCTGTTTCGGCTTTTCCGATCTAATTCTTGATTTCTACCCCGCCAAAAAGTGCGGTGCCTTTAAGCAGCAAGGTTTCTGTCGCGCCCTCGTCTGGAGAGGTTTTATCTTCAAACCCGCCAAACAGAGGCGTGCCTTGCGTCGCAATTTTGCATGTTTTCGGGACGATGATATCGACCCCACCGAACGCAGTAAACACGCTGATGGTCGCGTTTTGCGCCATGCGGCATTCGCGCAGATCGATTTTTGCTCCACCGAAGATTGCGGTTACTTCGCCGCCCTTGAATTGTTTTGAGATGATCCGTTTTTCCGTGCCGCTGAAGACTACAAACGAGCGCACCATATCGCTATCAGTTCCCTCGATAGTTTTATTTCGGCGTACGAGGATCAAAAGGCCGATGACGATAATAAGCATAGGCCAGAACACCGTGAAGACGTTAAATGAGATCGCGTCTACGGTCTGCAGCAGCAAGCCAAGCCCGATAAGCATGACGATTGCTGGGCCGGTCGGATTTTTTGGGTTGTTGGCAACGCTTAATGCTCCAGCAAGGATGATAAAGACAGGCCACCAATCGCCGAGGATCGGCCAGAAATTCCAAATATCCAAATTATCCAAAAGCCATCCGATGCCAAGAACAATAAGAATGATAGAAAAGAGATAATGCGTATATGGCCGTTGTTTCATAGGATGTTGATAAGTTGGTATTCCTTTAGTATACAAAAAAAAGAACGCCGGGGGCAGGGTGCCTCCGGCGTGCATATGGAAATAACGATTATTCCTTTCTGTGTTTATTTGCCAACTGGTACAGCCGGCCTTCCTCGTCCTCGTTTTCGACCAGATCGTAGATCCGGTCCCATTCCGAGTTGGAAAACCGCATGGTAGCGAGTTTGTCGGCGATGACTTCTTTGCAGTCGTCATCGTCGTTGTCGAGCGCAGTCTCGAGCAGGCTGATGATGTCGTCATTCGTGAAGCTGGTCAGCTTGACCTTCTTCGCGAACACATCCCAGTCGTCAGTCTCCATCGACGATTGGTTTTCGTAGATGGCGAGAAGCTGGCTGCCGGTCTCGGCGGTGGCGATGCGCTTGCTGAAGGCGAGCGTTTCAAGCTCGTCTCCGCTCGACGCATTCGAATACACCCGGTTCCACTCGTCATAGGTGCCCGGCATCTCTCGTATGCGATCAAGGATCGCCTTTGTTTCAGGGTCGTCCGAGTAGTCGCACTCCCCATAGATGTCGGCCCATGTTTCAAGCGGCAAGGATTTCTCAGCCATACGTTTCACGAAACGCCCGGCTTGGTCATCGTCCTGGATATATTCCAGAATCGCCTTGAAGTCATCTTCAGTATCGGCGGCCTCGATCAGCTTGTCGAGTGCGATCCCAAATTGCGTGCTGTCGCTGTCATAGTCCCGGCAGATGCCGAGCAACTGTTCGGGAGTCGCATTGACTGATTTCAGTTTCTCGCAGGCGAGTTCGACGATGGAAGAATCCGAATCGTAGTCGTCGTCTGAGAAGATCTCGTCCAGTTCTTCGAAGGTTGCGTCGCAGGATTTCAACCCCGCAAGCGCCTTCCCTTCGATGTCGCTGTCAGGGTCGGCGCAGTCATGCACGGTTTTGTATTCCGCGAACGTCGTTGCCTTACTGATCAGCTTTTCGGCTAAAGCAGCATACAGCTCGCTGTCCGAATCGATGTCGTCGAGCTTATCGGACAGATCGCTGAAATTGAGATCAGCTTCCGACAATTTCTTGACGGCAAGCTTGCCGATGGGAGAATCCTCGTCTTCATCGCGCCAGATGTCCCACCACTCGTCGAAGGATCCTTCAGACTGGGCAAGCTTCTCAATGACCAATCGCTCGTCATCCGAGTCGTTGTCCGTGTCTCTCCAGATCTCCATGAGCCGATCGAAGTCGGTCGTTTCCGCGACCTCTTTCTTCCGGATCGCGGAGGCGATTTCGTCATCGGTACTCGACCATTCGCCGTACACGCTGCGCCATTCGTCGGCACTGCCGTTGGCCCGGCCAATGGCTTCCACGACCGCGTCATAGCAGCCGTCAGGGATGCCTTCCTGGAAGGCTTCGATGATATCGTCGGCCGTAGGCGTGATCGTCGTGATCCGCTTTTTTACCTCGTCCTCATCGTCTTCCTCCACGGAATCGAACAGCTTCACGCATTTCGCCAGCGTGTCTGCCGTCTTGCACATCTGTGCAAGCGCAAACAATTCAACTTCGCTGTCTTCGTCGGCGTTCCGATAGATGGAGTCCCAGGTATCGAAGTCGAGCGTAGCAGTCCGCAGCCGCTGGACGAAAATGTCATAGGCACGGCTGTCCTTTTCAAACTGAAGATCGGACAGCTCGATCCATTCATCCTGCGAACTCGCAGTTGCCGACATGTTTTCGAGAGCGATCCTGGCGCAGTCGAGGTTGCCGTCAGCGTAATCGTTGATCAGCTTCCACTGCGCGTACGTACCGCTCATCTTCCGGATAGCATCCGGAACGCGGCTGGGCAGCGTGGACACGTCCGGCGAAACTTCGAGCACTTCGATCCAATGCTCGAGCGTCGAAGCATGCTGGATCATGCGGTCAAGCTGCGTGCGGCGGTCAGATTCCGTCGTGGCGGAGCGATACGCTTCGACGTCTTCCTCAAAGCCCGTGTCCGCCGATGCCTTCTTCTGCCCCGCCAATCCGCTGATGAAGATGTTGTCAGAGGAGATTCGTTCGAGGGCTTCCCATTCCGCTCTCGATCCTCTCAGGTCGTTCAGCTTGTCTGCCACTCGCGCGACAAACGCGTCGTTTCCGCGTACGAGCTCGTAGACTTCCGTAGCCTGGCTTACCGTCGATATTTCACGCAGGACATGGTCGAGCGCGGTCTTGGTAATGTCAGCCGGCACGTGGTCGGGGATCTCCTGAAGGAATGATAGCCACGTCGCGAAATCCCCGCTCATGCTATCGAGCCGGAATTTCGCCTTTTCATGGATCAGGTTGCCCTGTTCCATCCTGTCCCGAAGCTCTCGCCACTCGGAAAGCGTCAACGCCTGCCAGAAGCTGAACGGGAGCTGCGTTCCGAAGATAACGACTGCGGACGCGAGCCCGTTTCGTTCTCGAAGCTCGGCAAAACGCACCATTGTCTGATCGTCAGTCATCAAAACCTCCTGTTTCTTGGTTTAGGTGAAATGTTAAGAATGCTCTTCTTTGTCTTTGCTTTTGAATGGCTGAACCTACAATGAAATTAGGTATTTGTCAAGCACCTTGCAATTCCTGAAGCCATTTGCTACGGTGGTCGATTCAAAGACTTTGCAAGGACTTTGAAATTAAACCCAAAACCTCAAGGAGGAGAACGTGGGGAAGAAATATAAACTTCCGCAGACGTTCCAGGAACCCGAAATGGAACGGTATGTCGGACAGGGAACCGGGCTGCGCAGGAAAGTGCCGCTTCTGGCATTTCTTGTGCTCTTTTGCGTGTTCGATGTGACAACGTGGCTTTTTATCGTTGAACGTCGGATGCGTCCGGAGGATTTTCTAGGGAAGGTAGCAAAGGTCTTAGAAGAACAACTTGCGATGAAGGTAGACGTGCAGGTGATCCCACCTAATGGACGCCACGCGTGGCCGTATTTTCAAGAATTGTTTCTTCGAAGATCCCAAGCATCTCAGCAGATGGCAGGATGGCGGTCGTTCCCAAAAGATTCGGCGAGCTATGCATGGGTCGTCTGGCAACAGAAAACTTCCGCATTGCACGTTGTATTCCCGTTGGATGCTATTTTTGCGGACACGACACGGCCGGATACGGCAATGATCGATACCGCACTTGCCCGTTCGCTCGGTGATCCAGTTTTTCCTGGAATCACGGTGCCCTTCGGGTACACGACGCTTCTTGACAGCTGCACGCGCCAGGCGCTTCCGGTTTTTCAGGAGCTTGCGGCAGCAGGAATGATTTCTCAGGCAGTGGATTATCGAAAGGAAATTTCGGATGCCGTGTCATCATCCCGTTACTGGTGGCGAATCGCACGCATCGTGCTTACGCTTATGATGCTTGTTGGCATCAAGCTGACCTGGACGTATCACCGGAAAGAGACAGCGATGGTTTATTTCTATCTGCTTAAGAAACGGGAAGCGTATGTCGAAGCGGGCTTTGATCCGCCTAAGCCAGACGTGCTGAAACTGTTTTTTTCGTGGAGATATGCAGATTTCACGAACGCCTATACCTCGCAACTTGCGAATTTCCGCGAACAGCAGTTACGGCTCGAAAAGGAGAGGCGCGAAAAAGAAATCCTCGAGAAGGAAATGCAGCGCCAGGAGACAGAATTTGTCACCGACGTAAACATGCTCGAAGGTCAGTGGCGGGAAATCGGCGGGATTCCGCAACAATGGCTCGTTCGATTTGAGGGCTTGAAAAATCAGTCGATCGCACTAGAACAGCGCCGGCTGGAATTGCAGGCCTTACGGCTCGACTATCAAGCCGAAAAAGAGCGGTGGCAGAAAGAGCAGACGGAACAGCGTCTTCTCGCAAGGGAAGAACAGCTCCGTGTTGCTTTGGATGCCATCAATCTTGGATCGCTGCATCCGTCGATCGCGAAGAAAATCCGAACTATGCTGGATGCGTGCGATGAGGAGCGGCGCATACACAAGCGGATCCACGATCTTGAAGCAATGCTGCATCTTGCATCTCGTCCTATTCCTGAAGCTCCGAAGCCGGGGGCGCAGGGTATTGCGGCTATAGCAGAACCGACGAACGGGTCGTTTTGCGAACAGCGGGCAATCGTTCTCTTGCGGCTTTCGGAATTTTTACCGCCAGATATCGATGTTCCGCATGCGCAGGCGATCATTTTCGCACTCATGCCTCCTGGTTCGCGGGAACGCTTTTTCGGCAAACGGTACAAGCGGAGCCATTCAGTCAAGCATTCTGTTGCCGGGAAAATCAATCACGATTTTTCCGCAGCAGCCTACAAGAAAGCGCTGGAGTGGCTTGTCCTCAATGGCGTCGTGATCATTCCGACCACGAAAACGCACAATACCGTTTACTCGCTTAATCCTCACGAGGATGATGCGACTGAGCTGGGGAAGCCAGTCGTAAAACAAATATTATTCGTAGCACATGAATTGACACCGGTGGGGTAATCTCTGCCGACAGCATGCGCCCGAATCCCTCACCGGATCGGGCGCTGTTTTTATAATTCGATTTCTGCAACGACGGGCGAATGATCGGAGACAAACGGCGATGGTATCGCATGCGCATCGATGAGTCGATGGGGGAAATTCGCGTACAGCAGATCCGGTGATCGATCGGACGAATTGATCGAATTAAAGCGTTTGTTCGCATACGGATTATCCCTTAATACCGTGAGTGCATTCGGATTGCTTAATAGTTGATATCCAACAGGAAAATGCAATGATCCATGTGTTGCATTAAAATCGCCCATGAGGATGGTTGGCCTGTGATCGAGCGCGGCGGTCAATTCCCGCAGTTGCGATGCATGCACCGTCGATTCGTTGTCACCAGACGAATAGTACAGGTGTGTGTTGAAAAGCGTGATGCCTATTCCTTGGATTTGGACTATCGCGCGGTAATATCCTTTTCGCGATGGTATTTCTTTGTTGAAAAAAGACCGCTTGAAAGGATGATAGAGAGCGGCCGTGAGCGGGAAACGAGAGAACAGCATCATCCCGGACGTATTGAAAAAAATATTTGGTACGACGAAAACGTGATAGCCAGCCAATCTCTTTTTCAGAAAGGCGATATCGCGGAGCATCCATACTTCCTGTAGTGCCACAATATCAAGGCGGCGGCTGAGAATAATTTCGGCCGCGTCCCGCATCCGTTGAGGCTTATGAACGGAGAGCGGAGCAGGGAGGCCCCATAGGTTCATGGTCGCGATCCGAAGACGCATATCCTTATCCTAAAGGCGGGGCAGAGAAAAGACAACCGGCGAATTGCAAATTTTCTTGCTCGTGGCATACTTGACGTATGAAACGGGTATTGGTACATTTTTTTCTTGTCTTCGCGGTATTTTCGCTGGGAGCAAGCGCGATCCGTTCGGTTTTTGCACAGACGCCGGAAGACGGTGATAGCAGACTGAATGCAATTGAACAATTTGAGCAATACGAAGAAGAGTTGGGGCAGACGAATGCCCTGTCAAACGAGAATAGTGCTGATGAGAACACTAATGCAGCGGTTGATCCTCTAGCAAACGAAGCTGTCGATGGACAGAATGGGAACGAGCCCCTAGATTCAGCAGCAGAGCAAGATGGGCAGAATCCCTTTCAAGATGCTACGGAAATCCGAAATGACATTGAAAAACTTATTCACGATTCAGAATCACGGTCCGCATTCGCTCGATTTTTTATTGGTTCCAAATATAAACAACTTTCGGCCGCAAAACAAAAGAACGCCGATTTAAAAAGGGAGATTGCAAAGATCGAAAACGTCCTTGCGACGATCTCTGCGCAAACAACAATCAACGCATGGCAGAATAAACTCGATGATCTGCGAGCCTACGTCCAGGACGCAGAAACAAGAATTGATCGGCAAGAAAAATCATTTTCACTTTTCGGCTGGCTCATACGCCTCATTACAACATAACGTATGTTTCGAAAAATACTCCATACGACAAAGGAAGCAACAAAATCGGCAATTGATCCGGGATTCTTAGTTTTATTGACGTTGGGCATTTTATTTTGGGCAGTGCAGGGCGTGCTTGCCATCACTCTTCTCGCAAAGATTTTCCGGGGCGTTTCCCCATTCCTATCCGATGTGCTTGCATCAATCATTTCTCGTACTTCTCTAGGCGGCTAATATGGATACGAATCCAAGAAGAAATCTTAGGCGCTCCATAACAAATCGGATGATCGGTGGCGTTTGCGGCGGTCTTGCGGATTATCTTGAGGTTGACCCAACAAGTATCAGACTGCTTTTTGTCGCGTTCGCGTTTGTCGGTGGGTCCGGCATTATTTTGTATCTTGTGCTCTGGATGGTTATGCCGGAAGAGATTTCTGGAACAATGCCTAAAGGAAACGGATTTTCTGATAGCATCGGTACGTTTGCGTCGAATGTCAAATCAAATGTCAGTGAGGGCGTTTCAACATTGAGCAGGCGCGGCCGCATGCTTTTTGCATCCGCCTTGATACTGCTTGGCGGCTTGTGGCTTGCACAAAATTTGTTTCCACAGTTTTCTATCAGAAAATTCTGGCCTCTGGTTTTAGTTGCGCTTGGCATTTGGCTGATATGGCAATCTCGTCCGCCTGTCGAAGAAAAAGGCAAGGAAGGAGATGATAGTCATGACTAAAGACGCGGATACGCAGGCCCCAGGCGCTGTCCGTTCGTGGAAAACAGGTCGCGCGATTGTTGGCATTTGCTGTGTTTTTGTGGGGCTGGTGTATCTCGGCGTGAGTCTAGGCATTTTTGACTGGACGGTTTGGGCAAATATTTGGCGTCTGTGGCCAGGAGCCGTTATCGCGCTCGGCGTGTGGCTCTTATTGCCGAACAAATCATCTCGAGTCATCGTCGCTCTTGTAGTCGTCTGCGTGCTTGTGTTCTCGTTGTGGGCCCTGTGGCACGGCAGTGAATTTTCGAGCACAGGCATGGTATCATATCGAGATATTGATGAGCGGCTAACCTCAGATATCAGCAAGGGAGAGCTTTCGCTGGATATTCACGCGGCGACTGTTCGGCTTTCAGGGCCTTCAGACACCGGAACTTTTGTTTCCGGAAAAATCGAAACGCGCGGCGCCGAACATACGTGGGAGACAGAAATCCAAGGAGGAAAACAGATTGCTCGGGCAAAGACCACCGGTCGGTTGCCATTCGTGGGGCGTGGCGGATTGATCGACTTGCAGCTTACCCAGGAAGTCCCAATGGATTTGTTTCTTAAATTCGGGCAAACCAACGCGTACCTTGATGTAACGTCAGTCGCGTTAGAAAATCTGACTCTTGAAAGCGGTGCATCGAACATCATCATCGCTTTCGGTGACAAGCAGAAACAAGCCCATGTTACGATACGCGTTGGGGCGGCGTCCGTGTCTTTGAGTGCTCCAACCAACGTC
>Ga0265297_10007735_pt1 | contig 14741 bp, 13 predicted proteins | sample Munlanlwell13791_FD_192502 | JGI IMG/M metagenome (GOLD analysis project Ga0265297, IMG submission 192502) | Leachate microbial communities from a municipal landfill in Southern Ontario, Canada - Leachate well 137-91 | ecosystem: Engineered > Solid waste > Landfill > Unclassified | place... | reverse complement strand
CAACCTTCACGCCAGGAGTCCCCGCAATCAAGGTGCCCTGTTTGAGAATCCCAAGGTGATGCTCCTTATTCACCATGCCACCATAGGTTTCACTGTTATTCCCCAGGATGCTGACGACCAGCAGATCAGGTTTATTCGTCCCAAGAAGATCACCACGGGCCATATGGTTGAAGCTCACCGCAACAGCCCAATCCTGCAACTGACTCGACGGGTCAGTAAACACTGCAGTAAAATACCACCATTCCCGGGAGATGCGGAGCTCGTTGAAATGAACTCCTTCGTCAGTAGGGGAGACATCACGGCGATACGCGGGAACAAGAGAGGTTGGTGGAGTCAGAGTCTGTTCTGGCGGCAGAGGAGTGACCGTGGTGTTATTCTTCCCAGGGGGTGAAGTATGAACATAGGGGAGAATCGTGCTGATATAATCTGCCTTGACCAAAAAAAGTGTCGTAGAGACAATGAGTACGACGATGATGATCGTATCAATCTTTTTGAATTTCATTCTCCACCAAACGATATCGTTATACCCTAGGTCGGACGGGAGAATATTAATAGTTTTCTTTACAATCATTACCCGTTTTCTCCACGCGCAAATTATTATAATACCTTACAATTACCACCACAACTATCCTCGGAGGCTTTCTATGATAGAGAAACGTGATATCGAAGTGTATTTTACCGAACTCGCTTGGATACAAGAGAAAACCCTGAGAAACAAGGTGATAAACGTATGGAAAACCGCTGCTGACCAAGGGAACTGGAACAGCCTTCAGGAGATCCCGTTCACCCTTCTCTTCCAGAACTCCGGGCTGCTTGTGGACCATACCAAACGAATCACTGCCCTAGCCCACACTGTCGGCAACACCCGCCAGGAAGCCATCAACACAGACTATCTCATCGCAGGAGCCCTCCTTCACGATGTCGGAAAACTCCTTGAATATGAGATGAAAGACGGGAAAATCCAAAAAAGCGCTTTTGGGGAAAAAACCCGTCACCCCGCGGCTGGAGCGCATCTTGCGAAGACATGCGGTCTGCCCGACGAAGTCGTCCATATCATCGCAGCACACAGCCATGAGGGGGACACGATGAACCGTACGCCCGAGGCCATCATCGTTCATCATTGTGATTTCATTGATTTTGAGATAAAAAAGACGTTACAGAAGAACGGAGTACCGATCAAATGAAACTGTATGAACACGAAGCAAAGAAAGTGTTTGATACCATGGGCATCCCCATCCCCAAACAATACGGGGTAATCCATTCTCCGAAAGAACTTGATGCCCTCACACTACGGTTTCCGGTCATGGTAAAATCCATGGTCCTGGTCGGTGGGCGAGGAAAAGCAGGTGGGATTAAAAAAGCAAAAAACAAGCAGGAAGCAAAAAAAATCGCTACAGAGTTATTCACCCTCCGAATCAAAGGTTTTCCCGTGGAATGCGTCCTCCTTGAAGAGGCGGTAGAAGAAACCGGGGCATGTTACATTGGCATCACCATGGACCCCGCGACGTTCAACAATGTCGTCATCATCAGTGCCTCCGGGGGCGTTGACATCGAACAGGTCGCACAACAAAACCCAAAGGCAATCCTGAAAAAAGAAATCACGGACAACAGCAAGGAACTCTCAAAAACAGTCGCACAGCAGCTTGCCTCATCTCTCAACAGATCGTTACACGGAAAAAAAGAGACGATACAACCCCTTACGACCATCATTTCTCAGTTATATGCAATCTACCAACGATTCGATGCACGACTCTGTGAAATCAACCCGTTGATCATCACCCCCACCGGTGTGGTCGCAGCGGATGCAAAACTCGTGCTGGACGACAACGCGCTCTTCAGACAAGTCGAGCTCTTAGAACTGCTTGGTATCACGGAAAAACGCCATGATGTCGCAGAACGTACGCAGAACGAACTCCGAGCGCAATCTGCTGGGTTCCCGTACATCGACTTGTTACCACAGAGGGTAAAAAAAGACCAGAAGAAATTATACATCGGTCTTATTCCCGGAGGGGCAGGGTACGGGATCTTTTCCATTGATGAGGTTTCTACGATCGGAAAACGCTACTTCCATGATCGAGTCGTTCCCGTGAACTTCATGGACAGCGGGGGTGGTCCTTCGCAACACCGGGTGGCAGAGATGTTCCATCTCCTCATGGATTATCCAGTGGTGGATCTCATCGTCACCTCACGGTTCGGTGGTATCTCAAGCTGTGATATTTTCATCCGAGGGATGGTGCAAGCGGTCACGGAACGCTACGAAAACGGGAAACGGATGGTACCCATCTTTGGACGGATGGTAGGAACCGATCTCCCCAGTGCTCGAGCATTCCTGGAAAAAGCAAAAGCAGAGAGCCCCGAGGCGTTACAGCATGTTACCATATATGTGGGAAACCAGCGGATCATGGCTGATGTGATCCGAGAAGGAATACAAAACGCCTTTGAAACAAAGGGGTGGAAACCATGAGGATCGTGCCACCAGACCAAGGGATGCTGTACTACATCATTGAGAAAAAACGACCGGATCTCGCAAAAAAAATAAAACAATCCGGGGTCATAGAGACCGTCGTCATCGGCCTGGGCGGTCAAGGGACACGACATGCGGAGCTGATGCAGCAGTATGGGACCACGATAACGGCTGGGATCGCACCCGGTCGCGGTGGGACACGCTTGCTTGAGACGATCCCGGTCTATGATACGATAGCAGAATGTCTGAAGGAACATCCCCATATCGCGGTCGCAAGTGTCTGGCGACATTATTCAACAGCAAAGGATGCGACGATCGAAGCAATCGAAGCAGGCATCCCGATGGTCATTCTCATCAGTGAAGGGATCCCGTTGAAAGATGTTCGTGATATTCTCGTTGCCGCACGCAAACATCATACGGTACTCATCGGTGGAAACACCCCGGGTGTTATCTTCCCCCCAGAAGGAATCAAAGTCGGGATGCTCCCTGATGTGTTCTACCCTGAGGAAGCATCCACGGACGCGTTCGGTCCGAAAGGAGTCACTATCATCTCCCGGAGTGGAGCTATCTTGTATCATCTCTCCGACGCGTTAGCGAGCGTGGGTATCGCACAAAACGCGGTTCTTGGCGTTGGGGGAGATGGTGCGATTGGTTCGACCTTCCGCGACCTCGTCCCTCTTGCGATGTCCTACAAAAACACAGACCTGGTCGTTCTGGCCGGTGAAATCGGCGGATGCCAAGAAGAACTGCTCGCTGATGATATAAAAAACAACCCGAAGAACTATCCGAAACCCCTTGTCGCCCTACTCTCTGGGGCACATGCTCCAGAAGGCAAAACCATGGGCCATGCGGGAGCCATCGTCTCCCCCGGACAGGTCTATGGGACGTTCCAATCAAAAAAACAAGCATTGGAGCGCGTCGGTGTTCCGGTGGTAAACAGTCAATATGATTTGATAACCGAAGTACAAAAAAGGTTACAGAAAAAAATCTACTTCAACGTAGAGAATTATTACAAAAAAATGAAGACCATCTGGGATGCCCCTACCAAAAAACAGGGGTGGGGAACCCTCGTTACGAAAGTGATGCCAAACAATCTGTTGATCTCGGGTTATCCGTTACAAGACATCGTGGAGAAAAAAGGGTTCCTTGAGACGGCCTACCTGCTCGTAAAAGGTGAATTCCCTGACAAAAAAACAGCTGAAGAGATGCGCAGGATAGCTTTTGAAGCAGCCCGAAAAGCTGCTCCAACGGTGCGGCGTGCGAAAAACGAGGATATCTCAAAAACATTGGTGAAGTATTTTGTACTAGACGACGAGCTCGCACAATACCCGGAGGACGGGACTAACGGGGCGGTGAAAAAAACCATCTTTGGGATTGGCAGAACCGCTCGCTACCTGAGCAGCATCTTTGGCACGGGAAAAGCACTGAAAAACCTTTCCGGAAACGAACCATTCTCCTTTGTGATCTACCGCGCGGCGACCGGCAATACGAAGGTGAACGAATCACATGCTCGTTTAATCGAAGCGATGATCGTCGCCTGTGTCGACCATGGGGTGACCCCCCCATCAGCCCAGGCAACCCTCATTGCAGCCTCTACCAGAGCGCCCTATGAGGTCGCGGTTGCCGAGGGGGTCGGGGCGATTACCGATGTACATGGGGGTGCAGGGGCGAAAGCGGCACAGCTCTTCACCGAGTGCATCATGAAAGCAAAAAAGGAACACATCGATGTGACCCAAGCGACGAGAGAGATAATGAGAAAATACATCGAAGAGGGAAAACGCATCGAAGGTCTTGGACATCGTCTCCATACCAAGGACCCGCGACGCGACGTCCTTTGGAAGTTTTCGTCTCAAACAGGGATCGCCGGTGAGCATGTGCAACTCTCCAAAAAAGTAAGTACCATATTTGAACAGGTGAGAGGGATGAGTCTGCCGATCAACGTCGACGGCGTCATCGGGGCGATCGTCGCCGATATGGGGTTGGACCCTGCGATGGCAAAAGCCTTCTTCATCTATGGAAGAATCGCCGGTCTCTCCGCTCATTACTTCGAAGAGGTCGCATCACAGCCCCGCATGCGTCAGATTCATTTTAGTGAAGCGATATACAAAGGCAAGGGACCAAGAAGTCTCCAGTGATCGAAAATGCCCTTACGTCTGTTTCCTTTGATCTGCCACGGTTTCAAAAGTGTTAAATACACAGATATCTCATACCAAGGTGACCTATGAAAATCCTGCTTATTTTCCCCCGGATAGAACATGGAGCGACCACGTACTCAGATAAAGGATCATGGAGTTCGATTCTGTTCGGGTACCCGATTATCACCCTACCGCATCTAGCGGGAATCACACCACGGCAACATACCGTGAACATCGTCAATGAGAACTATGAGAATATCGACTTTGACGAACCAGCGGACCTCGTCGGGATTACGAGCTATACGATGACGGCACCACGGGTCTACGAGATCGCTGACGAGTTTCGTAGACGAGGAAAAAAAGTGGTGCTGGGTGGGTATCATCCGACAGCGATGCCACAAGAAGCCATCCAGCATGCCGATAGCGTTGTCCTTGGGGAAGCGGAACTGACTTGGCCAGAGGTCCTGCATGATGCCGAGAGAGGGAGGCTGAAACAATTTTATGGACCAAACCCGGATTTTGACATGGCTGCGATCCCCCCCATCAGACGTGACCTCATCAGACAGAACCCGATGATTGGAGCAGTGCAATCAACACGGGGATGTCCCAATCAATGTGAGTTTTGTGCGATTGCGAGTTTCTGCAAGCATGCAGTGAAACAACGTCCTGTGAAAAACGTCGTTGAGGAAATCAAGCAGATGCCCAACCGGATCTTTGTCATCCACGACCCAAGTCTGACTGTGAACCCTGCGTATTCACGGGAGCTGTTCAAGGAGCTTATTAGACAGAAGGTGCATAAAGGATGGGTGTCGAATGGGAATTCGAATGTGCTGGGGAAAATCGATGATGAGTTCCTGAACCTGGCAAAAAAATCCGGGTGTGTCGAATGGTTCGTTGGGTTTGAATCCGTCAGCCAGGCATCATTAAACGGGATCAAAAAAACAGTCAACAAGGTTGAGGACTTCAAGAAAACCATTAAACGATTGCATAACCATGGGATGGCGGTTCAGGGAGGGATCATCTTTGGTTTCGACCAGGACACGCCCGATATCTTTGATTTGACCCTGGAGAAGATGTACGAATGGGAGTTAGATGTTGTCGAAATCAATATTCTGACTCCGTTCCCGGGGACGCCGTTGTACGATCGCTTGGAGAAAGAGGGTCGAATCATTAGCAGAGATTGGACACGGTACAACCAGGTCGATGTGGTGTTCAAACCGAAACAGATGACAGAAAAAGAGCTCTTTGAAGGCAGCCGAAAAGTAGCCAAACAATATTATAGTGTCCCGAACGTCCTCAAACGTGCTGTTCGCACCTTTTCTATTGTTCGGAATCTGCCTGCCATCTTGCCCGCGGGGACAAATTATACGTTCCGCCGGTATTACAAACGAGATTTTCAATTCTAAAGAAACACAACAAAAAAGGGTTCTCTCCCATCATAGGATTTCTCGCTTAGATGTACTTTTCTGTTTTTAACCAGGATGCGATGTGTTTCATTGCCTTGGCATAATCAACCGCTGGAGAATACCCAAGAAGCCGGTGCGCTTTTTCCAACGAAACAGTCCGATGATTCGTGAAGAGATGCACTGCGGTTGGGGTGAGCAGGGGAGACTTCTGCAGGAGGTGGTATCGGATCATCATCAAATGACTTAGAAGGGAGGCAGTGGTTTTGGAAAGATTCCGTGTGATCGGTGGTTTTCTCGCAAGAGCAGCAAGGTCGTTGAGGTAGGTTTTCCAGGTCGTGGTGTTATCCCCATCGGTGATCTCTATGACCTCCCCTGCGAGAGGTGATGCTTGGAGAACAGATAGGAGACCATCAAGAAGGTTTTCGATGTAGGTATGAAGAAAGATGCCGCGCCCATGATCGATAAGTGCGATACGACCATGTTGAATCGCCTGGAGCGGACGAAGACACCAGGTGGTTGCACCTGGTCCAAAGACGCTCCCTGGTCTGATGATAACGACCGGGAACTGGTTGTCCTGATGTTGTTGTAAGAGGTACTGTTCTGCGAGACCTTTTGAGGAGCTGTACGCACCGATGTATGTTGATGACGTGCTGTGAAGATGACTTAAAAAAACGAACTGGTGAATCCTGTTTTTACACGCTTCAACGAGATGCTGTGTTCCCTTCAGATTGACGTTCATGATTTCTTTTTTTGACCCGTAATCCTGTACCCGTGCTGCACAGTGGAAGACAACATCAATATCAGAAATCAGTGGTGGCAGTGATGGAGGACTCGTGAGATCAGCGATGACGTATTCGACCTGAGGTTCAGGATGAAGCGGCGAGGTGGTATGAAGAACCGCTCGTACACGATGACCGCTCCGGATGAGTCGTGTGACCAATGCAGATCCTATGAAGCCAGAGGCTCCGGTGACTAAGCAGCGCATACTCTCTAGATGAGTTCGTATCGCTCCCGTAGCAGATGCTGGGAGAGGAGGGTGACAACCAAACAGATGAGACAGATGGAGACGGAAAGCGAATGGGAAGAGGCGATTCCGACGAGAAATGCAGAGGAGAAGATGATGCGTTCTGCGACGAAAAGCTCATGGGCGTACAAGGATTGTTTCTGGGTGAGGGTCTTCATCGAGGTGAACAAGATCAGATACATCATGCAAAGAACGAGGATCCCTATCGAAAAGAACATGAGGAAAAATGATGGATAGACCAGCAGGGGAAACGCGGAGATGATCCCTGTGGTGAGGAGGAGGTACACGATGCTGAAGGTTGCCGAGATGAGAAGGGTGTGTCGGATCCCGTATCTGACCGGGGTCGTCTCGTACCCCGCGGTCCGATCCCCATGGACATCCCTGATCGCTCCGATGATGTTGCTGTTGGTGTCATGGAAGAAGAACACCAGGGAGAGCAACCAGAGTGAGACAGGGGGTGTGGTTGTTGTTTCAATGGCAACGACTCCGAACAGGTAGGTGACCAGGGTCATCGCGCCTCGGTTGAAATTCCCTAGCAGCCCTTTTGCTTTTGTGTATTTGGCATAACAGAAGACAAGTACACCAGCGATAACGATGAGAACGATATTGGTGAGAGGAAGGAAAAAGGAAAGCATCAATCCGAGTATCGCATAGATAGCACCAACACTCAATGCCTCACGAGGGGAAATCCTTCCTGAGGGGATGGGACGATGGGGTTTTTGGATCGCATCTAAGGTTTTGTCATAGTAGTCCGCGAGGTACAGACCAGCAACCCAACCAAGAATTGGGATGAAGAACACAATTACTGCTATGCGCATCGGTGGGAGGTCGCCATATCGGAGGGAGGCACCCACAAGACTGACCAGGCCACACCAGAGAAGCGTGTACGGTCGCATGGTTTCCAGATGGGCAAACAATTTTTTTCGCATAGGTCCCGCAGGTAAGTGAGGATGATTCCTTACAAATTCATCTGTTCTTTGTAGGAATTGAACTACCGCATTTAAACCTTTAAGACCCGCTTCTGTAACAAAGATTATAATTGCCTCAGGGATTTCTCTGAGGTACATTCGCAATAGTATTAACGATAGGGTAGTGATATGACAACAGATGATTCGACCAACCCCTGGACTCCAGAAGAAGAAGGAGACCATGCCCCGGTGATGAGGGAATGGTGGACCTGTGAACTGCTGTTCCGGACACGAGAGGACCATCGGCGATGGAATCTCATGACCTCCTTTGCCTACGAACAAGAGACCCCTTCGTGTTTTTTCCAGTACGTGCTCTTTGATATCACCTCAAGGAAATGGGTGGCGCATAAAGACATCAATGATGCAATTACAAAACTGGCTCATGTGAAAAACAGACTTGATCTTCGCTATGAAACCTCATGGCTGCAGGGGTTATACCCCGAGTATCATCTGCATGTGGAGGACCCATCGCAGGGTCTCTGCCTTGATGCAAAGTACGTTGCTCGTTCGCTCCCCCGGTGGATTGCTCAGGAAGCGACACAAGGAAATCTGCCGATGGGTCTAAATTTCTACCGGTACGGGTTTCTTCCTAACTGTGATATCACGGGTACCTTACATCTAGGGAACGACTCCTGTTCCCTCGAGGGAAAAGGGTATCTGGAGCACGCGTATGGGGACTGGTCGTATCAGAACCCGTTGCAGACGCTCTCACGGGTGCATCGGACCCTTGCGACCTATGGCCGTCTGGCGCGATGGTGGCTGTCTCATCATCGACTCAAGATCCCCCAACGGATCAGTGTCACCTCAGAGAACAACCCGTTTGGGTACGACTGGGTCTGGGGAATCTGTAACAACGATTGGAGCTTGTTTTTTGGTAACTCCTTGTTCTGGGTCTCTGAAGGTCCTTCGATTGGGGCGTTGTATGTGACCGCGGATGGAAAACGGTATTGGGAGTTCTGTGATGTGTGGTTCAAATATAACAAAGTCCTGTATGTGAAAGAGTACGATGTGTATTATCCTTCTGATTTTGAGCTAACAGGGCGGTTGGAGGATAAAACAGTCCATTTCCGGTTCTGGTCCACGACGGAAACCTATGAGTATATCGACCCGTATCGGAAAAGCAGGTTCTATAAGGCGTTTATTTTAAGCGAGCTTCCCGGTCGTATGGAGGGGACCTTCACCGACAAAGACCGGACGATTCCGCTGGCGGGTGACTGTAAAATCGTGCCGTTACGTCAGGCACCCGCGCTTGGCCATAACGCGGTCTGTGTTGAGTTTTTGAAGCCTCCGAAGGGTGTTGGTCTTTCGGTTGAGCTTGATTTCCATGCTCTTCGAAAGCAACTTGTCACGGCGGTTCAACTTGCTCCGAAACCAAGAATTTCCTGTCGTTTGAGCCGTATTGACTTGTCACAGATACCGAAGGAATCTGAGGTGCGGAAGGAACCGTAGCAGGCAGATTACTGTTTCATGAGTAAATAGGATTCTTGGGTTAACAACAATTTCCGTTTCTTTTTGGAATATGTGTGAAGGACGGTGTTGATGTACTCGGTTGTCTCGGTGATGGGTTTTCGCAGGATGATTTTTCCGTTGTTCTTCAGCTTTCCTAGAGCGTTTTTTAACACTGCCTCGATATTACCGATGCCATAGGAAATCAGGATGACATCAAAGGCGGAGACATCATAGGTCTCCCCTGATGCCTGTTCGACATGGATGTTCTGGTGAGAAGCGACGAACTGTTTTGCTTTGGCAACGCTTCGTGGTTGGTTGTCTATGCCGGTGACGTGCGCATGGGTCTCTTTTGAGATGATGATTAATGAGTAGGGGATTGCGCCACAGCCGATATGCAGAACGGTATCGGTGGGGGAGAGGCCTACCATGGCGATTTCTTTTTTTACGGAAGGCGCATGGAATTTCATGTACAACAACGAGAAAAAAGATATATTTGTAAATATGATTTCATATATATTATAGAGTCGGTCAAGGAGCTTCTTCAACATCGTGTTCCGCTGCTGAATAGCCTCACCATCATTTAAGTTCTATTTAACACTTCAGCAACACCCCCTCGCTCATCACGTAAAAGTTTTTATAATGTTGATTTCTTCGGGAGACCCGATGAAGAAGAATATTTTATCCATCCTTGATGTCGAAGAGGAGATTGAAGAATTACTTGGTCTAGCCATAGAATTAAAAAAGGATTACAAAAACGGAAAAGACATCCGATACCTCAAAGGAAAACGACTCGCCATGATCTTCGAACGGACCTCAGTAAGAACCCGGGTGAGCTTCGAGTTCGGCATCCAGATGCTGGGAGGGATCGCGATTTCCCTGACGAAAGAGGACATCGGGATTGGCACCCGGGAGACTGTGGAAGACATCGCGTTAGCCATGTCTCGGTACGCGGATATCGTCATGTACCGGGCGTTGGACAAAAAAGACCTCCATGAGTTTGCGACACACGCCACCATCCCTGTCATCAACGGTTTAGACATCGATGAACATCCGACGCAGATCCTTGCTGATCTCACCACGATTAAAGAGAAGAAACATTCTTTGAACGGATTGAAGTTCGTCTTCGTTGGCGATGGCGACGATAACCTTACCCATTCCTACATGCTGGGATGTCCCTTGGTCGGAATGAACGTCACGGTCATTACGAAAAAGAGTCATTGGCCCTCGAAATACTACCTGGACAAGGCAACAGAGATTGCAAAAGAACACCACGTCACCCTCACCATCACCGAAGACCTCAAGGAGATACAAGACGCTGACGTCGTCGCGACAGATACCTGGGTTTCTATCTGGTACAAAGACCAAAGAGACCAGATCCTTCAGGACCTGAAAGGCTACACCGTCACCCCGGAGCTGATGAAAAAAGCAAAACCAGATGCGATCTTCATCCACTGCATGCCTATTTTCTACGGTGAAGAAGTCACCAGGGAAGTCGCCCATGGTCCCCAATCCGTCATCATCGACGAAGCAGAAAACCGTATGTGGGCAGAGATGGCGCTCATGGTGAAGCTCCTAAGCCGCAAAAAATGACTGATACATCAACTGTAACAGGATGTCCAGGAACATTAAATCAAACGCGATGAGGAAATAATTAAACCCTCTTTGACCAATGATGAGTCCGGTGTCCTTCATCTCCTGCTCCTCTTTCTTGGCATACCCATACGACCACGAGAGGGTGTACAGCCAGATGATGAGGAACGGAACAAGAAAAATTGGCGACAAGATGGTCCGGAAAAACAGGATGATCCCGAGGAGCCCTGAGGCGACATACATGGCAAACGAGACGGTCGCGGAAGTCTTAATCCCAAACGATTCCGCATAGGTCCTCACCCCAAGTTTCCTATCCCCCTCGATATCATGGATGCCCTCCGGCAGATCATGGGCGTTGTCCGCAAAATAGGTGAACAACACCAGAAGAATCATGTTGAGAAACGAATCCGCATCAAACGCGATCGGCCCGAGCACCGGGAGGGTATACTGAAAGGCATGGCTCTGAGGCAACGCAGTCCAAATCGCGACATAGCCAAAGACCGCGACCGTGACCCATTGAATCGGGGTAAAGATCTCTGAGTACGCTGGGATTCTCACAGTTTTTTTTAGGAATTTATTATGAAACGTGACGAACAATGCAGCCATACCTACGATGAAGAGGCACCAGACACTAATCAAGATCGCACCCGTAAACACAAGAGCAGAAAAGAATAACGCGACAATGAAAAATTTTGTTTTGGTTATCCTGCCCGAGGGCATGATGCGATCAGGATGGGCGATTCTGTCTATTTCTATGTCACTGATGTCATTCCATATGAGTGTCGCAAAATACCCTGAGAAGAGCGTCAGAATGGAAAGCAGAATAATCCGGAACATGTCCCACTGATACGGTCGTATCCCATACGCGAGCATCAGGACCGTTACATACATAATCACGAAGGAGAGCATCTCGTACATCATGATTGTACGCCAGTGGAACGGCCGCCATTTGAACAAAAAATAAAGCAATTTGTTCATGCTACACGGTCTGGGTACATAGCACAATGATTTAAATTATTATTTCTTTTCCCGAATTATATAAAATGAAAAAATAATAGAAAACAACAAAGTATTTATAGAATAACATGATTAATTTAAAAAAATAATTAACAATAGTTAATATTTGTAGTATGACGTAGCAGATGAGACTATGAAGAAAAGCACCAAACTGAAAAACCCACCCCTCTTAGAAGGCTATCTATACGATTACAAAGACGCAATCAAAGCAAGAGATCGCAACAAGCTTCTTTGCATCAGATTAGAAACCAGCTTAGCTTGCAACATCCGATGTGAATACTGCTTCCGAGACAGCGGGAAAAAAGCAAAAAACGAAATGTCGTACAAAGACCTAAAAGATATCGTCACCCAAGCAAAGAAACTCGGAGCGAAATCCGTCGTCATCATCGGTGGAGGAGAACCAACCATCTATCCGCATTTCAAAGAACTGGTCCAACACATCTATTCCCTAAAAATGGTACCGGTCGTCATCACCAACAACCAAAAAATGACAAAGGACCTCGCAAAGTTCCTCTATAAACATAACGCATCCGTGATGATGAAACTCGACTCCCTGCGGGAAGACGTCCAGGATACCCTGACCGGTGTCAAAGGCTCAGGGAAGAAAATAAAGGAAGGATTGGAAAACCTCCTGAACGCTGGATATAAAAACTCAAAGAAAGTCAAACTCTCAGGTTCTTTTGTCACCAATAAGTTAAACATCGATGAGATCGAGACCATCTGGAGGTTCTGCCGAGACCGAAACATGTTCCCCAACATGGAGATCATGACGCCGAACGGCCGAGCACGGAACCATCTCGACTGGGTCCCCAGCAGAAAAGAAATCATGGACCTCCGTTACAGGCTCCTTGAAATCGATCAAAAGGAATACGGGTACACCTGGGTGCCCTACATGCCGTTGACAGGTGCCGGCTGCAGACAACTTGAGTATAGCATGTGCATGACGGTGGAGGGATACGCACGACCGTGCGCAGCAGTTCTTATCACCAACCTGAATGTCCGTCCGAGTAACAAAAACGGAATGACCCTTGCGGAGGTCATGAAGGACCCCTTCATCCAGAAAGCGAGAAACGCCTACAAACAACTCGAGGGCAAATGCGGGAAGTGCGAGTACCGAGAAACCTACTGCGTTGGTTGTCGGGGAATCGCGTTTACGTATGCGTTACGAGCTGGAAAAAAACCTTTAGATGCAATCGTCGCAGAGGACCCCTACTGTACAAAAGGTGGGACATCGAAGATTCAACATCAATACGATTTACGATGTTAACCTTCTTTTCCTCACCGTCGAAAACACCTGCTTCACAGGAAAGAAGGCTTTTTTTTATTTCTTCGTTAGACAAAAGGTTGTCCATCCGATTGGTTCAAAAAAAGGAAAAGGATTATGACGGATCTGTTGTTTCAGTTCAAACTCGGGGTGTTCATCGATACAGTTCAAGATGTCCTTGGTTGCGACATCAACTTCTCTTACAATGATGGTGCTCTGAGTGCTTACCTTTTGAAAGAGATGCCGTAGGATTTCTACCTTCGGTTGTGAACAACTTGAGACGATCACCATATCAAATTCTTCTACAGGAAAATCAAGACCATCCCCATGTTTCAACGTGATTCGATGTTCAAGGTTATTTTTTTTAATCACTTGCTGTCCTCGTTGAACGGACTGATGATTTTTATCGATGCCAACGATTTTTCCGCTGGTACAGCTCGCAAGGATAATCTCCGTCAAAGGATAGGAACCGCACCCGATATGTAAGATGTTCGAATGCGATGAGATCCCACAGTGCTCGTACTCTACACGGTATTCCTTGCCGATGGTTTTATTATAAATCCTGGTGATGGTATCGTTTTTATAGGACCAGGTATCCGCGACCTCCCAGAAGCAATTCGCTATCTTTTTAATGAAGAAAATAGCAATGGTATCAAGAATGGAATTTTGTTTGCTACGTCGTTCCATAACTCTTCACTTGAGGAAGGGAGCCAGGAGGGTTCCTGATTTCCAGGCTGTATGTAACATCTTAGTATTTAAGATATCGTGTAAGATTAAGGGCTACTTCTTGGAGAATACCATTTTTTCATGATTATCAACAGGATAGTACAGGCGATACCTAAGGAATTCGCGACGATAATCGCGATATCAGAACGGAAAAGACCGTAGACCAGCCAGAGAAACATTCCGAGAGCAAGGACCAATGGCATCCAATAGGAGATATCATGGAGTTTTTTGGTTCGATACCCGCGAATCAACTGGGGGATGAAACCAACGGAAGTGACCGCCCCAGCAGCAAACCCAAGCAGGGTGAAAAGATCAAAATCCATACAGAGTCTTCATCTAATAAACTATATTAAGGCTTTCTAGTATGCACGCATAAGATTTTCAGAGAAAAGGATATTGTTTCCTTCCTTGGGCCCGTGGGGTAGCTTGGTATCCTTCTAGCTTGGGGTGCTAGTGACTTGAGTTCAAATCTCAACGGGCCCATTGAATTGTTTTGTGCTGTTATTTGGTTCCGGTAACCGCGTAATAGCGAAAACACTCGTAGAGGGCTAGTAGTGCTCCTGCGAGAGACACGACCATAAAACATTCAAAATCATCTGTTTTCTTCTGTTCTCTGCTATGGATGATGGTTTTGACTGCTGCGGGGATGACGAAGAGTCCTCCAATGAGGACTCCAAAGAGATACGAGGAGCGCACAT
>Ga0265297_10007734_pt1 | contig 14741 bp, 11 predicted proteins | sample Munlanlwell13791_FD_192502 | JGI IMG/M metagenome (GOLD analysis project Ga0265297, IMG submission 192502) | Leachate microbial communities from a municipal landfill in Southern Ontario, Canada - Leachate well 137-91 | ecosystem: Engineered > Solid waste > Landfill > Unclassified | place... | reverse complement strand
TTAAAAAAAATACGAGCAAAACATTCAGTAAGTGAAAAACAACGTTTTCCGCATGGTAGGGGCCCGGATTGAGACCCCATAATTTGTAATCGAGCGCAAACGACATGAGCGTGATGGGAAGTTCTTCATTGAAGAAAGAAAGAGCGATTTTTTTGATACCCGCGTATGTAAAATCCTTAATGTTGGCATTATTGGCTACATAAGACGGATCATCCGCAAATATAAAATCACACGTTGGTAAATAGGAGTAAATCATCGCCGTCAGTGCCAAAACTGCCAACAAAAGGCCTATTTTTGAGCACCTACCCGTCGACTTCTTACTAAGCATCAAAATAGCTTTCATATCCCAGGGCATATCGGACCCTTGCAAACTTGTTGAAAATCCTCAAAGAAAGCAGAAAGAAAATCGCTTCAACCGGAAATCGAAACCAGTTTAATTTAAACCTCAGATGCATTAAAGAATAAAACAACTTATTGACAATAAGAACAGCTCATTGCTGTTTTTATAACAACCAAATCCAGCACCTTCTGATCTTCGGACCTGGCGCCGATGAAGAGTTGCTATTATCAAGAAACTTGATTTTTAACGGGTCAAGTTTTCGAAGAAGAAAGGCCTCTTGATGATTACTCTTTCTTAGTTGTGAAGCTCCTCAAGATTTTTTTGGAAAATATGTAATAATGTCGTGGAAATTTTTTTTTGAACACTTTCAGGAAATCGCTTTAATCCTTTTTCAAGCGAAAGAAAAAAAATATGGGACCAAGGCCATCGAATACGGGTTACAAGAAAATCAAAAAAGAAAAAATGGAAATACTCACTCTCGACCAACTTTGCACCGTCCCCCCAATAGGTCAAGGAATCCTTTTCATCCCAATATTGTTTCCTCTTCCCTTTTATAAAGCTCCTTAACCACATGTCTTTATTATGATAAGTAACAATCATAGCGCCTTGAGTGATTTCACCCCAAACTCTTCGAACAGCTTTGGTAAATAAATTTTGGTGGTGATAATATTCAAAGGGCCCTATCAAAAGCATCAAAACTTTTTGATCCTTGAAGCTGAGTTCTTTCACAATATGGTTTTGGTATTCTACAAAGTCTCTGCAAAGAAATTGCAAGTTATCTGTCTTCGCGTGAGATTTGGCAATCTCAATAAGCTTTTTTGAAAAATCAATGCCCGTAAACTGGATTCCTGGATACTCGAAGGCAAGAGACCGAATCAACGCTCCAGATCCGCATCCAATATCAATAACTTGATGGATCGGATGAGTATTAAGAAAATTCTTCAGCTTCTCAAGGTTAAAATACAACCAATAGTCTTGTCGTTCTTTGCGAGAATATTTGAGTGCTGTTCGTTCGTATTTGGCTTTAATAAGACTGCTTATTGTTTCTGTCCCCATTAAGGCCTCCGCGCAATAATAATCATTCTCCCCGCCCCCCACGGCCACAGTAAGTAACCCACGAGTTGACAGATCACGAATTTCAACCCGTGCGGCAGAAGATCAAAATATCGTATTAACATTTTTGGGACACCGGAACCGGCATGCAGGGCGCAGTAGTGAAGACTTCGGATCATATCCTCCGCAACTACCTCTCCTTTGATGGAAATTTTATCAAATCCAATGTTTTTTAAAATCTTGGATAATCCGTTTTTTGTAAAATGAACCCTGTGGCGGGGCAGATCGAATCCGTGCCAAAACCTCCCAAATTTTTTCGCTTCCCATGAATCAAACCGGGGAAGCTTCAAAAACAAAATACCGCCCTTCAAAAGTCCCTCTTGATAAATCTTCTGCAGATATTCATAAAATTCATCAAGGTGCTCAAGAACATGTCGTGCGACAACCACATGATACTGTTTTTCAAACTGCATCTCAGAAACGAATGCCTGCTCAAGGTGAATTCCATACTGGCTTGCTGCGAATTTCACTCCCCTAGCCCCCGGCTCAATACCGGCCACATCAAACCCGCGATCTTTCGCCTCACGAAGGAATTCCCCGCGGCCAGCGCCCACCTCAAAAAGAGACTTTTGCTCTAAATCCAAATATTCGGAGAGTTTTTTTAGATCGCTTCTGTATTTGATCTTTTGCAAAACCCCCCAGAATGTCTTTTTGGGAACATACGCTTCAAAATCATCGGGATAATAGATTGAAAATTCATTCAGAGACAATGCCGGAAAGCTGAACCCAATTTCGCACGAGTGACAATAGTCGACACCAAAAGCCGGTGATTGGCCGTTCAACAAAAAAAAATCGGCGCCATCTTTGAACAAGATCTTTGTCTGGCTACCGCAAATCCGGCATTTTTTTATATTCATAAAAATCTTAACGTCCTTCTCCGCAAATCATCTCTAAAGTTGCTCGTACACCTCATGGATTCTTTGGCCGACTACCTTCCAGGATAAACATTCCACGGCCCTTTGACGGGCTCCCTCCCCGATCTTTTTACGCAGACCGGGATTCTCTATGGCCTGCAGGATTCCTTCAGCCAAAGATTGAGCATTTTCCATCACGGAAAAAATACCGTATTCCGCCAAAATCTCACGCGATACGGAGCGATCAAAAGCGACTGTCGTCATTCCCATGGCCATATAGTTATAGATTTTTCCGTCCCCTTCAGTCACCGCGATCTTGGGGGCCACAGCAATCTCTGAAAGCGCAAGATATTCCGGTAACAATGCATAATCCACACGCCCTAAAAATTTCACATGGTCTGCAATGCCATATTGATCACAAAGCGCCTTATATTTTCCAATGTTGGGATAGCCGATTACGATAAACTGTGTAGTGGAAATCTTTGTGGCTACTGCCTGGAATGCTTGAAACATAAGATCTGCCCCCTGATAAGGTTCCAAAAGCCCCATAAAAAGGACCCGCGGTCTTGTTTGATCGATGCCGAGGCGTTTTGCTAATATTGCAGGAAACGACCGCGGATAAAAAACGGCCGTATCCACTCCATCATGCACATTCCTCCTTCGTTCCGGGGGAACGCCCAAAGATTCCAGTTCTTTCATCATGCTTTCCGATTGAGTGATTATAAAAAACCATCCGGAAATTCGCCGTTCCAAAAATGAAAAAAATTTATGCCAGAATCCGTCTTTCTGGATGAAACCATGCTGCACCAATTCCCCGGTCAAAGAGCCCTGCATATCAAAAAGATATTTTGTTTTTTTGAAAAAAATGCGGCAGAAACGGGCAATAAGCGCCCCCTCATGAAGGTGGGCATGAACAATGTCCGGCTTAAACCGAAGGATTGTTCGAATAACTGTAGCCGTTAAAAAAGGAAGGGTTAATATTTTAATAAAGCTTGCGCCCGCTGAAAGTTTATGGTGCCAAGGTAGTCGAAAACACCTTATAGAAGAGATGCCGGGAACGTCGCACCCGATCCCATAGGTGCAAAGAATGATTTCGATGTTTTCTTTTTGAAGCGCTTTGATTTCTTCATAAATCTGGGTATGGCAGCCGCGATCCGAAAAAAACGGAGTGGGAGCAATCATTAGAATTTTCATCGCAGACAATCAAGATCCTCGCATTTCATTTTAGAAATTCCAGGATCTTTTCGGAGACATAAACAACTTCTTCGTCTTTTAGTCTTAGATGAAGTGGAAGACTGACAACCTCGCGAGAAGCCTTTTCGGCGTTCGGGCATGTCCCCAAAGCGTACCGGTACATGGGATATTCCGAATTGACACGATAATGGACTCCGGAAAAGATATCATGCTCATTCAAAAAAAGGATCAGTTTGTTACGACAGGTCTCGGAAACCCGGATCTGGAATAAATGGCGGGAAGGCAGGCAATCTGCCATGTAGAATGAAAATCGAATCCGTTTGTTGTCGCCCAAACGGCGTTCGTAAATCTCGCACATTTTCCGCCGTCTTTTATTATCCTCTTCCAAATATTTCAACTGCACCAGGCAAATCGCCGCAATAACGGAATTGCCGTGAGCTTTCAGTCCGACATGGGGAACGTTGTATTCCCATTTATAATTCCCTCTTTCCGAACCTGTGCCCGACCTCAAAAAAGTGTCCTTGTCGATGCCCAGCCAGCCCTCCATGCGAACCCGGGCATCCAACGCTTCGTCACGAAAACAAATCATCCCGGAATCCGCTGAGGGAAGATTTTTCACGGCTTGGAAAGAAAAAACTGTGCAATCAATACCATGCCCCGCATGTTTTTTTTGATAATAAGTGCCGGCCATATGGGCCGCATCAAGGATCAGTTTTAGATCTCTCTCTTTGCAAATCTCCATTACATCCTTTAATCTGCCGGCATTCCCGGCCATCCCGACGAACATCACGGCCCTTGTTCTTGACGTAATTTTTTGTTCGATCGAATGGGGATCCAGACATAACGTCTCATCAACATCCGCAAAAACCGGGCGCAAACGTTCATAGAGGATCGCATGGTTGGTGGACACAAAGGTCAGGGGTGTAGTGATCACTTCGTCCCCATCCTGCCAACCCAAGTCGTCCTTAAATATCCTTAAAACCAGATGTAATCCGGTCGTGTTTGAATTAAGAAAATAAGCAAACGGAAGTCCCGTGTGTTTTCTCCATGCTTCCTCGAATTGGTTTGTTTTAAAGCCGATGCCAGTCCATCCCGCATCAAGGCACTGCCTGATCTCCGCAAGGCATTCTTCCACGTGGAATTGGGGTGCGAACAGTTGTATCCTGTTCATCGACTGCTGTCCGCCCTTTCGAAAACTTCCTGGATATTGTAGGGTTTGTCTCGGGTGTTGGCGTAATAACTTTTGGAAAGCATGTCCGCTACCAGCCCCAGGACAAAAAGCAGGATACCTGTCAGGACAAGGAAGGCAGACAGGATCGGCCATGCGGTGTGGCCTATTTTCCCCAACATAAGATAGAGATGGAGAGCATAAAGAAAAGTTGCGAATCCGAGTGCTATGGATAACAATCCCATCCCCCCCAAAAGATGCAGAGGACGCACGGCATATTTGTTCCAGAACCATACTGAGATCATATCGATGAAACCTTTGAAGGTTCGCCGCCAGTTATATTTTGTCTTCCCGTATTTTCTCGGCCTGTGATTAACGACGATTTCTCCGACCCGAAAACCTTTGATCCTTAGGATTGCGGGAACAAAACGATGCATTTCCCCGTAAAGATCGATTTGCCGGAAACATTCTTTTTTGTAAACCTTGAGCGAGCAGCCGCTATCATGAATGCCGTCCTGGATGAGAAATCCCTTGAGGAAATTAGCGGTCCTTGAGACGAACCTTTTGAAAAGGGAATCTTTTCTTTTCTGCCGCCACCCGGAAACGACATCGAGGTTGTGCTCTTTGAGAAACTGAATCAGCTTGGGGATATCATGCGGATCATTTTGCCCATCCCCGTCCATAGTGATAATGAGAGGATATTGGGCTTGCTTGATCCCGGCATCAAGAGCGGCGGTCTGCCCGAAATTGCGCCGGAAACGGATAATCTTGACGGGAGCCAATGATTGGGCCACTTCAAAGGTTTTATCCGTTGAGCCGTCATCCGTTAAAATGATCTCGTAGACATACCGGTTCTCTTCACAAACAGATTTTATCTCCCGGAAGAGATTCGTAATATTCTTTTCTTCGTTAAAAACCGGGATGACGATCGAGACAGGCTCCATAACACTTCCCAAATTCATATCTCCGTTGAATTTTTTTATTATTTGGATCTCGCAAAAAAGAGTTGCGTGTTGTGTCTCGTTTCGAACTCGTGGATAGTTTTTTCTTCCTTAAGAGTAATGCCGATATCATCGAGCCCGAGGCAAAACCGCTCTTTGACCGATGGATCAATCTCGAAATGGAAGGATATCTCTTGAGAAGTATGCAAAGTCACCGTCTGATCGGCTAAGCGGACGGTCGCTTCCAAACCAGGCTCTTTGTAAACCTCTTGGAAGATCTTCTCAACTTCCGCTTCAGAAAACTCCAGGGTCAAGAGACCGTTCTTCACGCTATTATTCCTGAAAATATCCGCGAATCCCGGGATACGGTTCTTCCCCTGTCCGGACCATGGCGCAATGACCACCCGGAAACCATACTGGCAGATCGCCCAAACAGCATGTTCACGGCTGGAACCGCATCCAAAGTTGTTGCGAGCGACCAAGATCGTCGCGTTTTGATATTCTTTCCGGTTTAGAACAAATTCCGGATTATTTTTCCCTCCCGGGAGATACCGCCAATCATAAAAAAGCGATTCTCCGAACCCTGTTCGTGCTATGGATTTCAGGAATTGTTTCGGGATGATCGCATCCGTATCAACATTCGCGCGATCCAGCGGCAAAATCACTCCCCGGAAGTTCTTAAACGCTTTCATGACAAAACCTCCGGCCATTTTCTAATATCCACAAAATGTCCGGCCACGGCAGCTGCAGCCGCCATCTCTGCGCCAACAAGATGCGTACGGCCATCCTTGCCCTGGCGGCCTTCGAAATTTCGGTTTGAGGTCGACGCACAACGTTCCTGAGGTTTTAGCTGGTCCGGATTCATGGCAAGGCACATGCTGCATCCGGCATCGCGCCATTCACATCCTGAGACCGTGAAGATTTTGTCGAGCCCTTCAGTCTCGGCTTGTTTTTTTACCCACTGAGAACCGGGAACAACCAGCACGCGAACGGTCTTTGCGATCTTCCGACCTTTGAAATATTTCGCTGCACCGCGCAAGTCCTCGATACGGCCGTTCGTACAGCTTCCGATGAAAACAGTATCAATCTTGATGTCCGTGATCGGCATCCCTGGCCTCAGCCCCATGTATTTCAGAGCCCGCTCAACATCCTCTTTACTGTAACCCTGGACTTTACCCGGTTCGGGCACACACCCGTCTACATCCACGACCATGCCGGGGCTTGTGCCCCACGTCACTTGCGGCGCGATCCTGGACGCATCTATTTTGAGTTCTTTATCAAATTTCGCCCCTGGATCAGTAAAAAGAGTTTTCCAATAAATCAAGGCCTTTTCCAGCTCTTTCCCCTTTGGCGCATACGGACGGTTCCCCTCGGCCACATACCGGAATGTCATTTCATCAGGTGCGATCATGCCCGCGCGGGCGCCAGCCTCGATCGTCATGTTGCAAATGGTCATACGTGCTTCCATGGAAAGGGCGCGTATCGCCTCGCCGCAATATTCGATCACACAACCCGTTGCGCCCGCGGTCCCGATCATTCCGATCAGTTTAAGAACCATATCTTTTGCGGAGACAGGTTTTTTCACTTGTCCTGTAAATTCGACCTTGAAGGTCTTGGGTTTTTTCTGCAATAGGCACTGGGTCGCAAGCACGTGCTCCACTTCGGAAGTCCCGATCCCGAACGCGAGTGCACCGAAAGCGCCATGCGTCGCAGTATGAGAATCCCCGCAAACAATAGTCGCCCCGGGCAGCGTGATCCCGAGCTCCGGGCCAACAATGTGGACCACGCCCTGTTTGTCACTATGGAGATCATAAAGTGTAACGCCGAATTCTTTGCAATTCATGGAAAGCGCCTCGAGCGATGCCTTGGCGATAAGATCTTTGATATTAAAGCGGTCATTGTCCGTCGGTACGTTGTGATCCATCGTGGCAAACGTGAGTTCGGGATGGCGGACCTTGCGACCCGAGAGGCGGAGCCCTTCAAAAGCCTGTGCGCTCGTCACCTCATGGACCAGCTGGCGATCAATATAGAGAAGCGCCGTTCCGTCCGGGAACGTTTTTACCACGTGAGAGTTCCATATTTTTTCGAAAAGTGTTTTCGGCATAGGAGTTACGATTATATGAATTTAAGCTCAATTCGCAAGGATTCAAAACAGTACATCAAAACAGTACGGCGCAAGGTGACGAAGTGCGGGCAAAAAGACAAATTGCCTCATGCTGAAAACAGCTCCCCCTGCGTGGCAACCGAAAGTTCGTCTTTGCTTTTCAATCCGCTGATACCGAAGCCGAGGAGGCGGACGGGTTTTCTTTTTTAAAAGATCACAGGCGATCTCGTAAAGGATATGCCAATCCCGGGGTGGCGCAACGAGTGTCCTGAACGCGCTTTCACCGGGCGGGAATCCGGCTCTTTTCAAATAGTGTTTGTGAATGCATCTTGTTGGTGTAAACTTTTACCCTGACTTCGAAATCAGCGGTCCTTTTTTTCCCGCCGGAGACATCTTGGACACAAAGCTTTCGTCAAAAGAACTGTTTTGGCTTTTGCTGATCATTAGCCTCGGAATGTTTATCTATGGATACTCCCTGACCAACGGTTTTATCTGGGACGATCCGCAGCATGTCTTTAACAATTCAAGGGTTGCAAGCTGGACGGGGCTGAAAGACATTTGGCTCACTCCCTCCCGCAGTCAATACTATCCTCTCACTTTCTCTTTTTTTTGGCTCGAGCATAAACTATGGGGATTCCATCCTTTTGGCTATCATGTTGTAAATTTAACATTGCATATCCTTAACGCCCTTCTTCTTTTTGGCCTTCTACGCAAAACGACTCTTCGTTTAGCCGGGATCACCGCACTGCTGTTCACGATCCACCCGATCCAAGTCGAAACAGTAGCCTGGATCTCGGAACAAAAAAACCTGTTTAGTCTTTTCTTTTTCCTGCTTGCCTTCCAGGCCTTTTTGAATTTTGACGAGAAGGGAAGAAAAAGAGATTATTTTAAAATGCTGCTCTTTTTCATCGCCGCCATTTTAAGCAAAAGCGTTGCTGTCTGTTTCGCAACCGTCCCGCTTCTTTATGTATGGTATAAACGAGGATCCATTTCCAGGCATGACCTTTTCCGCGTGTTTCCTCTATTCCTCATGGGATTAATAAGCGCTGCGATCACTATCCATTTTGAATCTGTCTACACCGGCTCTGAAGGGGCCCTTTCGTCCTTGAACCTTTTAGAAAAAACCCTTTTATCGGGGAGAATATTTTTCTTTTATATCAAACAGGTTTTATTTCCCTATCAATTTCTGTTTTTCTATCCGAAATGGAATACAATCCTCTCCTCCCCCCTCAATTGGATTTACCCCGTTGGAGTTTTTGTGCTTTATACAGTCTTCTTTAAAAACCGCCGGCAGCTTGGCCGCGGTCTTTTTGTGCTCCTCTGCTTTTATGGCATTTCCATTTTTCCAGCTCTTGGATTTTTTGATGTCTTCCCTATGCAAATCTCCTATGTGGCCGATCATTTTAGTTATCTTTCCATGCCGGCCCTTCTGCTTTTAGCGTGCTTACTCGGCCGTCTCTTTTTAAAAAAAATCAGAACTTTTTTATCAAAAAGATCATGGTCTCCATCCCCGTTTCTCAAGAAAAGCGTTGTTCTTGCTTTCATTGTTTATCTTTCCCTTTCAAGCTTGTCTCTCACGCTGAATTATAAGGATGAGCCCACCCTTTGGATCCGCCTTATATCTCAAAATCCAACAGCCTCTATGCCATTTAACAACCTTGCCGTGTTTCTCGCTCCTTCGGACATTTCGATCGCCTTGTTTGAAAAGGCTGTTGAAATTGACCCCCGTTTCGCTTTAGCTCACAGAAATCTCGGAAAGGAATTCCGCCGAAAAGGTCTCTTTGAAAAAGCTGTGAATTCCTATCTGCAAGCAATGGCCGTCTCACAAGAAGTGGGTATGCAGATTTCCTGTTGCTATTTCATCGGAGAAATCTATTTTAGTCAAAACAAACTCAAAGAAGCGGCTTTTTATCTTGAAAAAACCATACCTCTTTTAAAAGGCCTCGAATATAAAAAACAAAAACGTCTTCTTGTTGAAATGAAGATATTTGATCTCCCAAGCGAAGTGTCGCCTGTTAATATCCTTGGCGCTACTTATCTGCGCAGCAAAAGAGCCCCAGAAGCCGTGGGAGTTTTTCAATATGCTATTAGTTTGGATCCCGAAAATGTTGAAAGCCATCAAGGGTTAGGGGCGGCTTATATGAATTTAGGAGAAACCCGGAAAGCTTTGCTGGCTTTTCAAGAAGCGGTCCGATTGGCTCCTAAAAATGAGACCACAAGAAAAAACCTCGAAATAGTTCAGACAATTTTCAAAAAGAAAACCGCGAAAAATTAAAACCACTTCCCCAGGCCCTTTGGGGACAATTTCTGAGGACTTTTCAACCTACTGATACCGAGACCGAGAAGGCAAACGGGTTTTCTTCCGGCAAGGGTCTTTTTCCCTAAAAGATCGCGGGGGTCTCGAGAAGAACGTGTCAATTCCGAAGTAACTCAGCAAGCGTATTGGATGGCGCCCACGTCGGGCTGGAACCCGGTTTTTATAGATACCCACGCCCTTACGGGCGTGGTGCTAAAAACAATTGCTTCGGGCTTCGCCCGCCCCACATCTTCGATGTTGGGGACGGCTCTCATCCCCGCCCTTACGGAACGGGGAGTTCCCGTTGGGTTAAATAGTGTTTGTGAATGCATCTTGTTAGTGTAAACTTTTGTCCTAATTTTGAAATCAGCGGTCTTTTTTTCTCCGCCGGAGATATCTTGAACACAAAACTTTCGTCAAAGGAACTATTCTGGCTTTTGCTTATCATCGGTCTTGGGATATTGATCTACGGATATTCCCTAACCAACGGTTTTGTCTGGGACGATGATTTCTACATCTGGAAAAACCCGGCCATGACTTCTCTGTCGGGTCTTGTAAAAATGTGGACTTCGTCGGAAGAAAACATTTTTTACGATTATCCTCTCACTCTTTCCGCTTTTTGGCTTGAGCACAAACTTTGGGGATTTAATCCATGGAGCTACCACACTATCAATCTCATGTTGCACCTTCTCAATGCTTTACTTTTGTTCGGATTGATACGAAAACTTGCTCCCGCCGTCGCCGGTGTCACTGCGTTATTATTTACTATTCATCCCATCCAGGTGGAAACGGTTGCATGGATCTCGGAACAAAAAAACCTTCTTTGTCTTTTCTTTTTTTTATGGGCTTTTCACAGCTTTCTTGATTTTGACAAGTACGGAAGAAAAAGAGATTATTTTAAAATGCTTTTTTTCTTTATCTTGGCTCTTTTAAGCAAAAGCGTCGCGGCCTCCTTTGCCGTTATCCCTCTCTTTTACGCGTGGTACCAACATGGATCGATTCCGAAACGTAGTTTTCTTCTCGCCTTACCCCTTTTTCTCTTGGGCGGCTTGAGCATCCTTATTCCTATTTGTGTGCAGAATTTCGCGTGTGAAACCCTCAACATGCCCGTTTTCCCTAAAAATATAATTTTGGCCGGGAAATTATTCTTTTTCTATATCAAACAGGTTTTGTTCCCATTACAATTCCTAACTTTTTATCCCAAATGGGATGTTTCGATTTCCCACGTAGTCAACTGGATCTACCCTCTTGGCGTTGTGTCTCTTTATATAATACTTTATGGGAGCCGCCGTCGCTTCGGGCGTGGCGCCTTTACGCTTCTTTCCTTCTACGGAATATCTATTTTCCCTGTTCTTGGATTCCAAAAGCTTACGTTCCTGGAGAATTCCTATGCGGCTGACCGTTGGAGCTATCTCGCTGTCCCGACCGTGCTGCTTTTGTGTTGTGCTGCTATTCATTTTTTGTTTTTAAAAGCCAAAAACGCCTTGGCCAAAAGAGGCTATAATCCTTCTCCTTTTTTTATAAAAAGTGTCATCATCGTCGGCGTTTTTTATCTTTCCCTTTTAAGTTTCAGGTTGAGTCTGAATTATAAAAATTCTATGGCGCTTTTCACCTACCTTCTGATGCAATGCCCGGATTCGTCTATCGCCCATTACTTTGTCGGAAATATCTGTCTCCTGAATCCGACTTTATGTGAACCTGATCTGGCTGTTACTTTATTTAAAAAAGCGATCCAACTGCGGCCCAAGGATGCCTTAGCTTATTCAGCTCTCGGCGCAGCGTATAAGGAAAAAAAGATGTATACAGAAGCCCTCGAGGCCTATCAGCAGGCCGTTCTTCTTGGAAAAGAATCTTTTTTCCCTTTTTTGCGGTTTGATTGTTACCAGCGTATGGGCGATATTTGCCTTTTACAAAAAAAACCTTTGGAAGAAGCAGCTTCCTACTATGAACAAGCGATTCATCTTCGAAAAATACATCCCGGATTTCAAAAACCGCGTTTTACTTTTTTAGACGGAATTAAAACCCTCCGTCCAGCCGGAGAAGAAGTGGTTTATCAGAATCTTGGAATTATTTATCTGCAAAGCGGAAGAAACGAGGCCGCCGCGGAAGCTTTTCGGAATGTCGTCCGTTTAGCCCCCGCAAAAGCTGAAGGTTATCATGGGTTAGGCACAGCTTATATGAACTTGGGAGAGATCCGCAAAGCCCTCCCGGCATTTCAGGAAGCTTCCAGATTAGATCCCGAAGACGAGGATGTAAGAAAAGACCTCAAAGTAGCTCAGATTATTCTCAAACAAACCACGAAAAATTAAAACAGTTCCCCCTGGATTACCGGGGATAATTCCTGCGGGCTTTTTAACCCGCTGATACCAAGACCAAGAAGGCGGACGGGTTTTCTTCCGGCGAGGGTTTTCTTTTTTAAAAGATCACAGGCGATCTCGTGAAGGATATGCCAATCCTGGGGTGGCGCAGCAAGCGTCCTTGACCGCGTGATTTGTTCGAAGTCATGATATTTGACCTTGAGTACAACGGTCCGTCCTATACGCCCTTCCTGTTTCAGATCGTAAAAAACATGTTCTGCAAGCTGTGCAAGTTTTTGTTTAAGCCTCGGCATATCCGTGATGTCCTTCGGAAATGTTTCTTCAGCACTCAATTGCGTCCGCTCCCAATGAGGATTCACCTCCCGGTTTTCCTCCCCCCTTGCTTTATGGAAAACCTCAAGTCCCCACTTTCCCAATTTCGCTGAAAGAGCCTGCGGCTTCACGCCCCAGATATCCCCGCAAGTGTTGAGCGTCATACCGCGCAGTATTTCTTCGGTGCGCGGGCCGACGCCCGGGATTTTCCGGACCGGAAGATCCTTGAGAAAATCGAGAATTTTGTCCGGATAGACGACGGTCAAACCATCCGGCTTTTTCATATCGGAGGCAATTTTCGCCAAGAGCATGTTGGGCGCCACGCCGGCGGACGCGGTGAGTTTCGTCACGGCAAAAATGTGCTGTTTGATCAGCATCGCAAGCTTCACAGGATCCTCAAGCTTGAGTTTGTTCTCGGATACATCGAGATATGCCTCATCGAGCGATACTTGTTCCACTAAAGACGTATAGCTATGAAAAATCGACATGATGGATTTTGAAGCGACGCTGTACTTTTCAAAATCGGGATAGAGAAAAACACCGTGTGGACAAAGACGTTTGGCTTGCGCGGTCGGCATGGCGGAGTGAATGCCAAATTTCCGGGCTTCATAAGAACAGGTGCTCACGACGCTGCGGCTTTGCGGGTTACCACCCACGATTACGGGTTTACCTTTAAGCTCCGGGTGATCGCGCTGCTCCACCGCCGCGAAGAACGCGTCCATGTCGATGTGGATGAATTTACGGGGCCAATTCATAGATCAAATACCGCGTACGAAGCACGGAGTACAGCGCAGACTCGGTACGCCGTATACAGATCAAGAGAGAGAAGAAACGAGGGAGTGCAGATCCACGAGTTTTGTCGCACTGGTTTGCCGGTCCTTGACCTCGACCTTGCCTGCCTTCAGGCCGCGCTCGCCGACGACGAGCTGCGTGGGAATACCGACCAGATCTGCGTCATTGAACTTTACGCCGGCGCGTTCATCACGATCATCAAAGAGGACGTCTTTGCCGGCTTTCGTGAGATCCTCATAGATTTTTTCCGCGGCAACACGGACCTTGTCATCGGAATGGTTCACGGTGATGATCTCAATTGCAAACGGTGCGATGGCCTCAGGCCACTGGATGCCTTTCAGATCATGATGTTGTTCGATCGCCGCCGCGAGGATACGGTTTACTCCGATCCCGTAACAACCCATGATCGCCGATTTTCGTTCGCCTTTTTCATCCAGGAAATGTGCGCCGATGGATTCCGAATAGCGGGTCCCAAGCTTGAAGATATGACCAATCTCCATGCTGGTCATAAGAACGAGTTTACCTTTACCATCCGGCGCAAGATCGCCATCCTTTACAAAACGGATGTCGCCTGTGATAGTGGCCGTAAAGTCGCGACCGATCGTCACGCCTTTCAGATGTTTATCCTTTTGATTCGCACCTGTCACCGTGTCTGCTATCCCGAGAATGTCCCAGTCCACATAAGCCGGGATCTTAAGACCCACGGGACCCGCAAATCCGACCGGCGCGCCCGTGGCCTCCAGAATCTCGTGCCCATCTGCCTGGCGGAGGTCTTTTACCCCGATTAGTTTCCGTAATTTGCTCTCATTGACCTCGCTATCCCCCGTCACGAGCGCTGCGACCGGCTTCCCGGCCGCCATATAAATAAGTGTCTTGATCATGTGCGAAGCCTGCACCTTGTAACGATGCGAGATCTCTTCGATCGTGCGAAGGTTCGGGGTATCAAAGATTTCGGGACCTGAGATCTTTGGTTCAGGGGTTTTCAAATGAGGATTCCCGCGAGTGGCTATGTCCTGGCTTGCAAGATAACCGCCTTCAGAACTTGCGACACGGTCTTCTCCATACGGACAGATCACCATGAATTCCTGACTCATCTTACCGCCCATCATCCCCGTATCGGCGTTCACAACCTGGAATTCAAGACCGCAACGCGTAAAGATCCGGTGATAAGCCTCGGACATTTTCTGATAATTCACATCCAGGCCCTTTTCATCGGCATCAAAACTGTAGGCGTCCTTCATGATGAATTCCTTGGTGCGGATCACGCCAAAGCGCGGGCGGGCCTCATCACGGAACTTTGTCTGGATCT
>Ga0265297_10007733_pt1 | contig 14743 bp, 15 predicted proteins | sample Munlanlwell13791_FD_192502 | JGI IMG/M metagenome (GOLD analysis project Ga0265297, IMG submission 192502) | Leachate microbial communities from a municipal landfill in Southern Ontario, Canada - Leachate well 137-91 | ecosystem: Engineered > Solid waste > Landfill > Unclassified | place... | reverse complement strand
ACCGCCACCTTCTCTCTCGTCACTTCGCCCAGCACCCTCACGGCAAGCCCGGGGCCCGGGAAGGGCATGCGGTGCTGGATCTCTTTTGGCAGGCCGAGCGCCCCGGCCACATCCCGCACCTCGTCCTTGTACAGGTCGCGGATCGGCTCGATCACTTTCGTGAACTCCATGTGGAGCGGCATCCCGCCCACGTTGTGGTGGCTCTTGATCCCGCCCTCGCTCTCGATCCGGTCGGGGTAGATCGTGCCCTGCAGCAGGCATTTCGCCCCCTGCTTCTTTGCCTCCCGCTCAAAGACCCGGATGAACCGCTCCCCGATGGCCTTGCGCTTGGCTTCAGGATCCACAATCCCCTTGAGGGCATCGAGGAACTCGTCACCGGCATCCACGATCTGGAGGCGGATGTCTGAAAAGACGGTCCTTATGCGTTCGGTCTCTCCTTTCCTCATCAGGCCGGTATCAATGTAGATGGGGATCAGGTTGTCGCCAATCGCACGGGCGGCAAGAGCTGCACAGACCGAGCTGTCCACGCCTCCGGAGAGGGCCATGACTACCTTCTCAAATCCTGCAGCGGTCTTGATCTCCTCTATTGCCTTTGCGATGAATTTTTCCGTATTGACCATGCTGTTCTCCGTTCGTTTGATGATTTCTCAATTTTTGTTATTTTGTCCGCTTGTTTGCCCTGCACGCCTCGACAAATCCCAGGTACGGCGGGGACGGGTGGGTCGGCCGTGACTTGAACTCCGGGTGGAACTGCGTGGCAAAGAAGAACGGGTGCCCGGGCAGCTCAAGACACTCCATCCGGTTTTTGTTGGTGGCCGAGAAGACGAGCCCGGCCTTCTCCAGAGTAGCAATGTACTCCGGGTTCACTTCGTACCGGTGCCGGTGCCGCTCGGTCACCTGCTTCTCGCCATAGAGTTTGTAGGCAAGGGTTCCCTCGCGGATATCCGCCGTATAGTTGCCAAGCCGCATCGTCCCGCCCAGTTCGTTGAGCCCTTCCTGTTCGGGCAGGAGGGCGATCACGTGCGTGCCCTCGTTAAATTCCTCGCTCGTGGCATCGGGGATGCCGGCCTTGTGCCGGGCATATTCGACCGTTGCCAGCTGGAACCCGAGGCAGAGGCCGAGGAACGGGATATTGTTCTCCCGGGCGAACTGAATTGCCTCAATCTTGCCCTCGATACCCCGCTTGCCAAAGCCCCCGGGGATCAGGATGCCGTCGTAGTCCTTCAGCGAGGACCGTTCGAAGCGCTCGGCATCCAGCCACGCGATCTTCACCTCGGTCGAAAGGGCCCGCCCGGCATGCTTGAGCGACTCCTTGATACTGATATAGACATCCTCGATGCCGTACTTGCTGACGATGGCAACCGTGACCCGGTTCGTGTATTCCTTGTTCACGATCCGGTACCAGGAACTGTCAGCCTCTTTTCGGTCCAGCCCGAGATGGGCAGAGAGCGCATCGGCAATCCCTTCCTTCTCCATCTCCATGGGCACCGCGTAGGTGTCCGGTGCAGTGGCAGCGGAGATGACATCGCTCTGGGGCAGATCGCAGAAGGCCGAGATCTTGCGTTTTGTGCTCGCACTCATCGGGAGATCGCTTCTCCCGACAATGATATCTGCATGGAGACCGAGTTCCCGCAGGGCCTTCACCGAATGCTGGGTGGGCTTGGTCTTCATGTCGCCCATGGTATCTGCGGGGATCAGGGTGACATGGATCAGGATATAGTCCTTGGGAGGCAATTCACCCCGCATCTGCCGGATCGCCTCAAGGAACGGCATGCTCTCGATGTCGCCGACCGTGCCGCCAACCTCGACAAGACAGATCTCCGCGTGCGTGCCATCCGGGAACTCCTCTTCAGCAGCATTCCGTATGCACTCCTTGATCTGGTCAGTGATATGGGGGATAATCTGGACGGTCTCCCCGAGGAAGTCGCCCTTTCGCTCCTTGTCAATCACCGTGCGGTAGACCTTCCCGGTGGTGATATTGTGCGAGGCGGAAAGTTCGATATCGAGGAACCGTTCGTAGTTCCCCAGGTCGAGGTCCACCTCGCTCCCGTCCTTCAATACAAAGACTTCGCCGTGCTGGGCCGGGTTCATCGTCCCGGCATCGATATTCAGGTAAGGGTCGATCTTGACCGCGGTGACCCGGTAGCCCCGGTTCTTCAGGATACGGCCCACGGATGCCGCCGTGATCCCCTTGCCCAGACCGCTCATCACACCGCCGGTTACAATGATGTATTTCACGTACGATCTCCCCGATGCTGTATATTTTGCTCACTATCCGTATTAGTGTTATCTTACAGCGGCGAGAAAAGGAGAATGTCACCGGAGTGCATAACCTGTACCAAGGAAAATTTCATGTCATGAATGGCCCGACAGATTCCAAGTAAGATTCATGTATACACAAACGAAAGTATGGATATATGAAATTCAGGAACATTCTGACCATTCTTGCATTCCTCACTCTTGCCATCTGTGCCGTCCAGCCAGTTATGGCTGATGCAGATTCATTACAGGATAATGCAACAAACTATTACAACATCGCTGAAGCAGCGATCAACATCGGCCAGTACGACAAAGCGGTCCAGTATTTCGACATGGCACTTGCCGATAACACAACCATGATCAGCAAGGGGGATGCCCTCATGTATGTCTATAAGGACAAGGCCGGTGCACTTACCGATCTCGGCAGGTACGATGAGGCCCTTACAACGGTCAACGCGGGCCTGGTCCTGTTCAAGAACAGTACCGGTATGTGGAACAACAAGGGGTATATCCTGTACAAGATGGGCCGGTATAATGAGGCTACTGACGCATACACTCAAGCCGTCACCATTGATCCTTCCTATGTGAAAGGATGGATCAATAAAGGCAATGCCCTCACCCAGGCAGGCAGGTTCCAGGAAGCTGCAGATGCCTTTAACAAAGCGCTCACCCTCGATCCCGGAAACTCAGATGCCACGAAAGGACTAGCCGCTGCCGAACAGAATGCAGGATCTACCCCGTCAACGACCATCATCATTCTTGTGGTAATCGTGGTCATTGCTGCTGGGATTGCCGTATGGTATATCAAGTTCCGCAAGCCGGAAACGAAAGAACCGTCTGAAAAGAAATCCAAAGAAAACAAGAAATAATTTTTTATTTTTTCACTCGTGTGTTACTGCAAATGCGGCGGATGTCCGGGAGACGAGAACTTTTGATGTATCGCCGGTCCAGACTTCTCCCTCGCAGAATGCTACCCGGCGCCCTTTCCGGATCACGTTTCCCTCAGCAAAGACAACTCCTTCCCGGATCCCTTTGAGGAAACTGGTGGATTCCGAGATTGTGGCAATCCCTTCACCATCCAGGAGCTGCGTGTAGATGGCAAGTGCCATCGCTTCATCGGCCAGCGCAACGAGCAGTCCTCCCTGGAGCCAGCCCACACCATTATGCATATCCGGCCGAACTGCCATCTTCAGGACCGCTTTACCCTCTTTGGCACTCACGACCTCAATACCCATCTGGCAAAAAAAGGGGTTTGCTTTGCTCCCATCGTTTCGGATACGGTCATAATAACTCGTCATGTACCCTTGCGTTGCAGCCGGACGGGGATTAAGATTACCGTTCCCGATCCTTAATATGCCGGAACATACAAGACCCCTTGATCATGCAGAATACTGACACCTCCAATACCACCGAGATGCTGGCAGACCTTATCTGGCTCAATGCCGTTATTGCCACCGAACTGATCCAGATCACCGAAAACACATCGGCGATCTTACGGAAATCCCCCCCACCGGAGTCCTGTATTGCAGAACACCATGCACTCCGCGAGGTGGCCCTGAAGATGGCCGAGAAATACCGGCCCGGCACTGCCCTTGTGCAGCACCTCACCCAACACCAGTAACGTTATTGGCAATTCATGCCAGAATAGTACTGATGATACCGCCGTACCAAGACCCCTCTTCGTACGGCATGATACCGCCACGTCCGGGATCAAGTACCCGGATATCGGTCGAAATATCGCCAATACCGTGCTGTCCTCTGCCATGACATCCGACATCAACCCCCCCTATAGTCTGGTGATCCCCGCGTATAACGAGGAGTTCCGTATAACACCCATCCTTGAAGGGATCGACCGGTTCGATGGAGAACTGATCGTGGTCTGCGACGGGACGGACCGGACCGCCGATGTTGTCGAATCGGTTGCCGCACGCAGGCCGGACTTGCAGATCCGCTGCCTCCGCTTCGATCACCGCCTCGGGAAAGGCGGGGGCGTACTTGCAGGACTTACTGCTGCCCGGGCACCCCTTGTCGGGTACTGCGATGCGGACGGCTCCACCAGTATCAGGGAGATGCACCGTCTCTTCTCGGAGGTCTCTTCTGCTGACGGGGCAATCGGTTCCCGCTGGATTCCCGGTTCAACGCTCACGATCCGTCAGGGGTGGATGCGCCGGATGGAGAGCCGGATGTTTAACCTTATCATGAAGATCCTGTACGGGCTTCCCTATTACGACACCCAGTGCGGGGCAAAGGTCTTCCGTAAGGAGGCAGTGGATACAGTCCTGCCGGCCATGGTCTCGCGGGGCTTTGAATTCGATGTCGAGCTGCTCTGGCGGCTCCGCTCCGCCGGCTTTGTGATAATCGAAGTCCCTATTGAATGGCAGAACAAGGGGGACTCCCGGGTGAAGAAGCGGGATATGATCGGGATGCTCTCGGGACTGGTGAGCGCCCGGTTCGGCCGGGGCCGTGCATGATCCCGCTGCCACCGGAAGAGCAGAAGAAGGAGGCGTTCCGCCTCTTCGAGGACGGGCGGTACCAGGAGTCGCTTCTCGTCTGCAACCTCCTGCTCGAATCGGAGAAAGACCCGGCCCTTGAGATCCTGGCGGCAACCAACCTCTATGCATCAGGCCGGTACGAGGATGCCGAGGTCTTCTTCCGCGACCTTGCGATGCGGATGCCGGACTCGTCCTATGTCCACAGTTACCTGGCAAAGGTGCTCGCGGCCCGGGACGATGAGGCAGCGGTCGGCGAGTATGCGGCCGCGGTCCGGCTGGACCCGGCAAATCTCGACGCGGTCCGCAGTTATGCCGAATATCTCCTTTCCCGGGAAGACTGGCGGGGGGCCCTGCCGACACTCCGCAGCCTGGTCACATCCGCACAGAAGCCCGGGGATATCCGGAACCTCATGACGGTGCTCATCAGGGTCGGCGAAACCGACGCGGCCCTTGCACTCCACGACCGCCATCCCGGGGAGACGGCACATTTCCCGGCTTATATCGAGGCCCTGACCCGGACGGGACGGTTCCGCGAGGCTGCCGAAACCGCCCATGCACTCTGGCGCAAGAACGCGGACACGGCAATATTTTTCCTCTATCTCCATGCCCTTGCCGGATACGACATGAAGGGTGCGATTGAGGCATGTGCCTCACTTCCCGAGGACCAGCAGGACAAGACATTCCTGTACGAGTATATCCGCCTCCTGCAGGCAGCCGGTGAAACGGAGAAGGCCCTGCAGGCAGCCGGAAGACTCCTGCACCGGTGTCCCGGGGACCCTCTCGCCCGCCTCACGGAGTGCGAGCTCCTTGCCGCAGCGGGTCACGCCGACCGGGCCCTGGACCGGTACGAGCGGCTCGTGCAGGATGAACTCGCGGCCAAGAACGACCTTGAGATGCTGGGCAGGATCATCGGGGAGTACCGCATGTTCATCACGGAGCATCTGCCGGGCGACGAGGCCGCACACCGGTTCATGGACCTGGTCTCCCGGGACCAGAATGTCGTCAGCCTGCTGGAGACGGCCCGGTTCTTTGAGACCGCCGGCAATCCCGCCGAGGCGCGGTCATGGTACTACCGGGCCTACCGGGCAGACTTCCTCCTCGGGGGTCCCGACTATGCCCGGTTCCTTGCCGGTGCAGGGGATGAGCGCGAATGCGAGAAGGTGATGCTCTACATCCTGGCCAATGTCAGGAAAGGCAGGGACCTTGAACAGATCGCATCCATGATCCTGGAGACCGGTGGCCGGATGCGGCACCTGAAACGCTTAATCAGCCAGGTGATCAACCGGCTCGAAGAGCGGCGGGCGTCCTTAAGTTCCGGGGGAAGGGAACTCCTGGCCATGGCTTTTTTCATTGCGGCATCCCATGCTCTTGAGGGAAAGGAGTACGCAGCCGGCAAGTATTTCTGCCTTGCAGGGCTGGACGTGCTGCCGGCCTGCCCGCAGGCGCTCCGGGCCTATGAGTTCCTTGCCATCCTCCAGGAATGCAAGGATGCCGCCCTTGCCGATCCGCCGGCATTGCAGGACCGGCCCCGCCAGAAGAGGCGGGCTGCACGGGAGACGGTAACTGCAATCCCCGATCTGCCGGGGCTGACCGAACAGGAAGAGAAGATCGTATCATTCCTCCGGTCGCACCGTACCGCAACCGAGATGGAGTTACGCAAACTCCTCGGGACACGGCGCGTTGCCGGCCTTGTGAACAGGCTTATGCAGAAAGCGGCATCACAGGGGATAATAATCATCGAAAAACGGGGTGTTGGGGAGAATGGAGAGATCTATGGATATACCGGAACCTGAACGGATGGCCTTAAGCCGGCTGGACAGCATCAATATTATCAATGCGCTCCGGCGGGGCACGGTGCCCGCGGGAGGCCTTGAGCGGATCGCGGTCGGGCTCGATATTGAAGAGGGCGTGATTGCAAAACAGCTGGATTACGTGGCGGAAGGCGGAGGGGACCTGAAATTTATCCGGGGCGAATACGGCAGCGGCAAGACATTCCTCGTGGCCCGGGCCCTTGAGATTGCCCGGGACAAGGGGTTTGTCACCACCCACGTGGTCATCTCGCCGGCATCTCCCCTGCATAAACTGAAAGCCATCTACCAGCAGATCTGCGCAAACCTCCGGACAGACTCCGATGAACACGCCCTGAAAACCATCGTGGACAACTGGCTCTTCTCGATCGAGGAGCGGCTCTTGTCGGTCGGAGGTACCGAAGCGGATGATGCAGCGCTCGAATCGGCAACCGAACAGGAAATTGAGGCAGCCTTATCGAACATCTCCGAGATGAACTCGGCCCTTGCCGCCACCCTCCGCACCTATTACCGGGCCAGCAATGCCGGCGATTTTGCCATAGCCCAGGCAGCACTCGGGTGGATCGCGGCCGAACCCAATATCGGCAGGGATCTTAAAGCAAAGGCCGGGATCCGGGGCGATATCGACGATACTCTTGCGTTCGTCTTCCTCCGGGGCCTTGTTGCGATCATCCACGGGGCGGGATACCGCGGCCTTGCCATCGCCATCGACGAGATGGAGACCACGCAAGGGCTCCAGCGGAACCAGAGGGAGAAGGGATACCACACCCTGGTCCGGATCATCGATGCGCTGGACCGGGGTGAGATGCCGCGCTGCTACTTCCTCTTCACGGGCACGCCGGCCCTCTTCGACGGCTCCCGGGGAATCCGGTCTGTGCCTCCCCTCTATGACCGGATCAGCATCGTGCTGGATGATGCATTCAAAAATCCACGCCAGCCACAGATCGTCTTATCGAAGTTCGACACCGCCAAACTCGAACTCGTTGCCCTCAAGGTCGTGGATGTCTATGCCAGGGCCTACACCGAACCGGACCGGGAACGGATCTCCCACCGGTTCATCCGGGCGATGATCAAGAAGATCACGACCCGGTTCGGGGGTCGGGTGGACATTATTCCCCGGATCTTCCTCAAAGAGTTCGTGGACATCCTCGACAAGTGCGAACTCTACGAGAATTACAACCCGGCCGATGCCTATGACTTCGATGCGGAGCATCTGAAAGGCGAACTAAAGAAAGAGGAAGAGGCCGTGATGGTAGTCACATTCTGATGACTACTAACGACGGGAATATGGCGTGATGACCGGAAAAATAATTCAGAAAAATCAGTGATTCAGAAACTCACAGGTCCCTTCTCACCCGCACGGACTGGGCATGGGCATACAGGCCCTCGGCTGTGGCAATCGTCTCCACGATATCCCCGATGGCTTCGAGGCCGTCGCGGTCGATCATCTCGACCGATGCGGTCTTGCAGAAGTGTGCCACATCAAGCCCCGAGTACATCTTCGAATATCCTGCGGTGGGAAGGCAGTGGTTGGTGCCGACCGCGTAATCCCCGCAGGCAACCGCGGAATATTTACCTACGAATATGGCCCCCGCGTTCCTGACCTTCATGACCACCGTGAGCGGATCCGCGACCTGAATCGAGAGGTGCTCGGGTGCGACCACGTCCGATGCAGCAATCGCTTCGTCCATGTCCTTCACCACGGTATACCCGGAGTTCTTCAGCGCCTCGATAATGATCTCCTTCCGTGGCGCCGCTGCCACCATCGTCTCGATCTCTTTTCCGACTTTTACCGGGAGGGCTGGATCGGTTGTGATCAGGATGCAGGCAGCGTTCGGATCGTGCTCGGCCTGGGCAAGGATATCGGCAGCAACAACCTTTGGGTGTGCCGTGCTGTCAGCAATGATCCCAATCTCGCTTGGGCCGGCCGGGAAATCGATCTCCACCTGCTCACGGAGCATCATCTTTGCAAGCGTCACGTAGACATTGCCCGGCCCGACGATCTTCTGGACGGGTTTTATGGACGGGGTCCCAAGCGCCATGGCCGCAACGGCCTGGGCGCCACCGGCCTGATAAATTTCAGTGACCCCAGCAATATCAAGCGCAACCAGCGTCATGGGTTTGATGGGCGGAGGGGAGCAGGCGCAGATCTCCTTGACACCGGCAACCTTTGCCGGCACCGCACACATCAGGGCAGAGGAGGGATAGGCAGCCCGGCCACCGGGCACGTAGATACCCACACGGTTCAGGGCAGTCGTCTTCATCCCGAGCACGACACCCGGCTCCATCTCCTCGAACCAGAGATCACGGGGCCGCTGGCGTTCATGGAAGCGTTCGATCCGGGCATGGGCTTCGATCAAGGCCTCAACGACCTGCGTATCGACTTCGTCATACGCAGCCTCGCGTTCCTCATCGGTGACGGCGATCTGCTCAAGCGTGCAGTACTTCTTTGCAAGGTCCTTGAGCGCATCGTCTCCCTCATTCTTCACCCGCCCGATAATCCCGGTAACGGTGCCACGGGCATCCTCGAGGCTCGTCTTCCGAGCCGCAAGCCATGCATCGATCCCGACTGCCTTCCACATAGTGCGAATAACTACGACAGGAAAGGTCGTTAAGGTTTCTGTCTCCGAAGAATTTCGCAAAGCGAAATTCGAGGATGAGAAGAACGCATCAGCGTTCTTCGAATCCGAAGCTTGGTGTTGCATCCCAAAACCCCGGTTTTTTATTCCCGGACGTTGATTGAACCATAATGGAACCACATCTTCATGAAAATGTAAAAAGTACTGAAGAACAGTCCACACTCGAACGGGTCTTCGAATCGGGACTCTGGAGCTCACGTCTTTTCGTCATCCTTGCTGTCGTATTCGGAGCGATCAGCGCAATCCTGCTCTTCATCGCGGGCTCAGCCGAGATCGTCAGCGGGGTCTTCCACTCCATAACATGGACCCCGTTCGAAGTAGATTACACCACCCTGCTCTCCGCCATCATCGGAGGGGTCGATCTCTACCTGATCGGCATGGTGCTCCTCATCTTCAGCTTCGGTATCTACGAACTGGCCATCTCCAAGATCGATATTGCACGGAGTTCGGAGTCATATCATTCTCTCCTTGAGATCTCCAACCTTGACGATTTGAAAAACAAGATTATCAAGGTCATTATCATGGTGCTCATCGTCAGTTTCTTCCAGCGCGTCCTGTCCATGAAATTTACGTCATCAACGGACATGCTCTTCATGGCTATCTCCATCGGAGTCATCTGTGCCGGCGTGTACTTCCTCCAGCGCGTGAAGGTGTAATTTCTTTTTTTTTAATTTCATCACGACTCAGATGATGCATTCTTTGATTGCGAGGCTATCACATTTGACGGTCGAAGATGCTTCGCATCTTCTCCTCATCACGGCTCTGATGAGTCAGAGACCTTCATCAGAATCCGAACAGTTCATCAGAACTATGAGGATGAGAAGAATTCTGATGAATTCTTCGAGAGGTTGAGGAAGAGTAGATTTCCCGCAGGAAATCTTTGAGCCGTTCAGAGTCAAAGAACGCTGATGCGTTCTTCTCCCGGCACGGGTCTGATGCCTCTCAACAGTTCGAAGGTCGGCGTTGCCCCCATTCTCAAGAGCCTGATGGACCTTTTCGAAACTCGAAGAATTCCTTCGGAATTCATCTCGCGGCTCGGGTCTGATACCCCTCCCCGACTAGAAGAACTTCTTCCGCCACATAAAGAGCCCAAGGCAGACTGAGATGACGCACGAGATCCCAAATATGATCTCAAAGGCAAGGGGCGTGTCCTTGAGAGGCAGGTCCGCCACGTTCATGCCGTAGAAACTCGCGATCATCGTCGGTATCGCGATGATGATCGTGATAGAGGCAAGGAACTTCATCACGATGCTTAAGTTGTTGGATATGATGGTCGCAAATGCCTGCGTCATGCCGTTTAAGATGTGCAGGTAGATCTGCGACATCTCCATGGCCTGCTTGTTCTCAATGATAACGTCTTCGAGGAACTCCGCATCGTCCTCGTACATCTTCAAGGGCTTTGCCCGCAGGATCCGTTCCAGCACCGCCTCGTTGCTCTTAAGCGAGGTCGAGAAGTAGATGAGGCTCTTTTCCAGTTCCATCATCTGGAAGAGTTCCTCGTTCTTCATCGAGCGGTGCAGTTCGGATTCGATCCGCGAGATCGATCGCTCGATCTGCCGCAGGTGCTGGAGGTAGGTGGATGCATTGCGGTGGAAGATCTGGAAGAGGAAGCGGGTCTTCTTGGCGGTATGGAAATGCCGGATCTTGCCTGCCACAAACTCGTCGAGGATTGCGGAGGTGCGGTTGCAGACGGTGACGGTCAGCGTGTTCGATATAATGATACCCAGAGGCAGCGTCGTAAGGGTCCGGATCCCCTCGCTCTCGCTGACAATGGGTATGTCAAGCACAATCAGGACAACGCCATCCTCCACATCGATGCGCGGCCTTTCCTCTTCATCGAGTGCCGCTTTGAGAAAATCCAGAGGGATGCAGCAGGACTCGGCGATCTCTGCAAGTTCCGCTTCGGTCGGTGCGGTCAGGCGGATCCATGCCCCATCACACTGTCGTTCGACGATCTCGGTGACTGCGGGATCGGTATCTTTCTTTGACCGGTAGATCTGAATCATGGTCTTCCCTCCTGACGGCTTAGGCTGTAAGGCCGTTGTGATCAGCTATGGTATCCGATATCCATATAAGGATGTGGCTCGGACCCGTGGCGAAAATGCGGGCCCCGGGTTTGCCTTACTGCTCGTTCCAGAGCAGCCACATGGCATAGAGCATCGATATGCCGGCAATGAGGAATACCAACGCATCCAGTTCTGCCGGCATCCCGAGCGTGAAGACGCGAATAATGTTGAAGACTACGAAAAGGCCGAACGTGATGGCAATGTACCAGCCGTAGGCCTTCTTCTGTTGCATGGCAATCCGGATTGCAACCAGTGCAATGAATACTTCCGCAAGAGATGCAATAAGCTGGATAAATCCCGACACGTCCATAGTATGCAGGTATTCCGCTGCGACAGATAAAGTATGCGAATGATTTCCCGGGGCCGCTCTTGTCCGGCACCAGGCTTTAGCGGCACTGTCCCTGTCTACAGCTTTTTCCAGATCAGATACACTGCGTAGAGCATCGAGAGGCAGGCGATAAGAAGCACCAGTGCATGCAGCTCGGCCGATACCTCAAGGGCAAAGATCCGTGCGAGATCAAAGAGCACGAAGAGGGCAAAGGTAATCCCGATGAACCACCCGTACTGTTTCTTCTTCTTCCATGCGATCAGAAACGCGACAAGGGCAATGATGACTTCGGTCAGCGTTGCAACAAGCTGAATGATCCCGGAGATGTCCATGAGATTGCATTTGACACACCCGGCAGATAAACGCTTTTACTCCGGTCTGCTTGCATGCCGGCCCGGTGCAGCCGCACTGCCTTACCGGTGGCAGCGACCTCCGCCCTGTTTTGCAAAGTATTGTTGGTGATACTCCTCGGCCCGGTAGAATTCCCCGGCCGACAGGATCTGCGTGACGATATTGCCAGACCCGAACCTCCCTGAGCTCCCGATCGCATTCTTTGACTGTCGGGCGATTGTCGCCTGCTCTGCATTGTGATAGAAGATCACTGAACGGTAGTTCGACCCGATATCCGGACCCTGCCGGTTGAGCTGCGTGGGATCGTGAATCGACCAGAAGATATCGAGCAACTGCTCGTAGGAGATCCGTGCAGAATCGAACGTGATCTGCACGACTTCTGTATGGCCGGTCTCACCGGTGCAGACCTGTTCATAGGTGGGGTTCCGAGTGAAGCCCCCCATGTATCCAGTTGCGGTGCCAAGCACCCCGTCAACTGTACGGAACGCCTCTTCAATGCCCCAGAAACATCCGGCGCCAAATGTTGCATGCTGTACTGACTCTTCATGAACGGTCATGAACGGTCTCCTGAATCTGGTTTGCGTGTTGGAACAATAAGTGTCTGTCTGTTGCAGGGGCTGGATGGTGCAGGGTGAGGATTAATTGCCCTGCCGGCCAATGCGTGACGATGATTCAGGCACACCGCTGAATATCCGGTAACGAACACTAAAAAGCATCTGGGCAGGTAGGACTCACCCACCAACCCCATACTTCATCAGGCATCACAACAAAAATTCAGGCACACTACATGAAGATCCTCTTTGTGGTCTGCGGCGAAGGCCTTGGTCATGCCTCCCGCAGCCTTCATCTCGGCCATTACCTCCAGCAGGAGGGGCATACCGTCCATTTTGCCGGGTATGGCAAATCCTATGATTTTATGAACCAGCACGGGTGCACGGCCCTGCACAAGATTCATCGTGAAGTCTGCCTTGAAGGGGAGAACGGGTTCTTCAACATGAAGAGGACCCTCTGGTGCTCCAAATTTTTGATCTTCGATATTCTCTGGTCTGCGTTCAATGTCTGGCGGATCCTCCACCGGAACCAGTATGACTGTGTTGTCTGCGATACGATGTACGGCGGGGTGCTCGCAGCCCGGCTGCACGGTATCCCGGGCGTCTTCATCACCAACCAGAATCATTTTAATGAACCGGACGGGTCGATCAACCCGGCCTGGGTTGTGCTGAACCTCCTTGTCCGGCGTTACCTGCACTTGGCAAACCATGTAATCGTCCCTGACTACCCGGCGCCCGATACGGTGAGCACCTATAATCTCCGGATCATTCCCCGTGAACAATCGCGGTACAGTTTCACCGGCCCGTTCTACCAGTTCGATGCGGACCGGTACATGTACGGGGAGAAGACCATCTTCACCAGTTTCGGTGGGGAACCCTACAAGCTCCCGATGTACCGGATGCTCCGGTCGATAGCCGACCGGCGAAAGGACCTGATCTTCGATGTCTTCTACACCGGACCCACGCTGCCCGGGTCCTCGGACAATTTCCTCTCCCACGGCTACGTCCCGAACCTCTACGAGCACCTCGCCCTGGCCAAGATTGCGATCGTCCACGGCGGCCTGACCACGCTGCACGAGGCTTTAATTTTTGAGAAACCGGTCCTGATCATCATGGACCCGGGCCATCCCGAGCAGATGAACAATGCCAAGAAGATTGTCGATATGGGGGCAGGGACCGTGGTGGACGGTCGGGATCTTTCCCAGGAGGTTCTGGAACAGAAGATCGCAGAAACAATGGCCCTCGTTCCAAAACCCTTCCGGGCCACCCATGCTGCCATCAACGGGCGGAAGAACGCCGGTGAGATCATCCTTGCTCTTGCCCGCAGGCAACGTTAATATCGCTTTCTGCCGCATAGAGCATAATCAGGGATCGTAATGACACCACAACCGGGAGAAATTACCGTAATCCGGGCAGGTCCTGAGTTCCACGTCTGCCCTGCCTGCGGGTATGCGCTGGGGTTCCATACATCGCTTGTCGGGATGAATGCCGACAGGGACAACCCGGTCAAGTCCACCCGCGAGGTGTACCGGGTGATCCTGATCTGCCCGGAGTGCGGCGCCCGGTATGATGTGGGGTGGCATATCTCCTTATCAGAACCGGAGAGTACGTTTGTCAAAGCAACCACGATCCCGCTGAACTCAATTCTATCCCCGGATGTCCCGTCTCCCGGTTCCCCCCATGTCCATGTTGTCTCCCTTCCCCCGGCACCGCCTCACCATGATTCGTGCTCCCCCGAATAATGGCGGGGCCTCCCGGTTCGTGACGGGGAGTGTCCGATGATGCGGTGTGCGGAGTGCAAGGGCAAAGGCCTCTGCGGCCTGCCCCGCTGTCCAATCGTGAGCCGCTTTCAGGCACAGGTCTCCGCCGCGGCCAAACCCGCAACCAGTTACCAGGGCAGTTCCCCGTCGGTCTTTATCGGGAGTTTTGGCTATCCTGATGTGCGGGGCGGCCCGCTCCTCATCAACGATTCCGACAACCCGCCGGACTGGCTCAGACAGAACCTCGGGATGGATGACATTGTCGGTATCCGGGCACGCACGCTCCGCGGGAGTTCTGCCCTTCCCTCGGTTGCGGAAAATTTACAGGAGATTGCGCTCTCCACAACACCGCTCGATGTTGACGTGGCGTTTTTTAAACCGGTCTCCTTCTCGCTCAGTTTTGACGGTACGGCAGCCCCGGTCGGGATGACCGGGCCCATGCGGACCCTTGACGTGATCGGGAGTGCCCGGGTCGAGCGGGTCGTGGAC
>Ga0265297_10007731_pt1 | contig 14744 bp, 17 predicted proteins | sample Munlanlwell13791_FD_192502 | JGI IMG/M metagenome (GOLD analysis project Ga0265297, IMG submission 192502) | Leachate microbial communities from a municipal landfill in Southern Ontario, Canada - Leachate well 137-91 | ecosystem: Engineered > Solid waste > Landfill > Unclassified | place... | reverse complement strand
AGACTATTTCTTTTATGGCGTCCGATGACCTCCCACCGAAAGAAGACTCATAAATTCTTGAATCTGCCATCATTAGAGTTGGAGATCCCGTTACACCATATTGGGAGTTTAAATTAAAATCTTCTTTTGCGTAAGCTACTCCCCTGTTGGTGTCCGCCATGCAAGCTGATAATTTTGAAGAATCTATTCCTGTCTGTGTTTCGCATCCTTTTGAATCCCCTGCTTTTATCTGGCAGGAAACATAATTCCAGTATTTTGACGGCTGTTCTTCTCTTATGCAAATTTGCCTAAAATTTTCTGTTGCCTCATCCTCGCCATGCATTGAAGTTATTGTGTTTTCAGAAACAGAACCTATATATCTTACTTTTATATAGCTTGCTAATTCCGGTACTTTGATTACAGCATCAGCCATTGCCCTTTGCATTTGCAATCCATAAGGACACATTGAAACAACATAAGCTTCAAGCATAGGGTTGTCTGTTTTTGTCATATCTTCACAACTTTCAACAGAAACGGTGGGAGTAGTTTCTTCGGTGTTTTCGGTTTCTGTTTCCTTCATTTCAATCACTTGAGGAAATAAATATTTCCCATCTTTTGTAAGATAAGAATCAAATTCCGTGGCTCCTATTTTTATTTTAATTTTAATAAGCCCGCTTTCCCTGCTGTAACTTACTAAAGAAGCTTCAGAGCTTGCGAGGTTGTTGTTATTTATGTATTTTATTGCCTTTTCTGCAATTTTTTTATCTCCTAATGTCCAAAATTTTAAACCAGAAAACCCGGGTCCTGTTTTTATGTATGCCAGCAAAGCCGCCGAAATAATAACAATTATAATAGACGCTATTGTTATTGTTTTTTTGTCCTGCTTTTTTATAAATCCAATTATAATACCTGTAATACTTATTGCTTTTTGTTTTATTTTTTCAAACATATATTTCTTTAGTTTAAATTTTTACTGTTAATAATTTCAATTATAATATATTAATTTTTTTATGCAAATTTTTTATATTCTTTATTTTCAAATTCGTACTTTATTAGCGAACCAAAAGGCAACTCAACTTCCATAATTTTATCATCGGGTATATTCTCAATGTATTTTACTATGGCCCTTAAGCTATTGTGACTAGCAACAACCAAAATATTTTTCCCGTCTTTTAAATCTTTTTCAACATATTTTTTAAAAAACGGAGTTGTCCTTTTGCACACATCTTTTAAAGACTCTCCTCCTGGTGGAGCCACATTATAGCTTCTCCTCCATAAATGCACTTTATCTTGTCCGTATTTTTCTATTGTTTCTGATTTGTTTAATCCTTGAAGTCTTCCATAATATCTTTCATTTAATGCTTCAGAAACATAAACGGGCGTAAAATTTTCATGGCCTGACATATTCCCCCACTTTCCCATTTTTCCATCCATATATTTGAATATTGGATAATTCTTGCCAGCCAACCGAAAAAGCCTTAGGACCGTCTGTTTATTTCTGGATAATGGAGACGTATATACTTTATCAAATTCAATGCCCTTAATTAAATCAGCCGCATCTTGCCCTTGTGAAATTCCTTCTTCAGATAAAGGATTATCCACCCAACCGGAAAATCTGTTTTCAACATTCCATTGTGATTTTAAATGCCTTTGTAAGAATAGTATTGACATAGTCATAATATTTTCGTCGCTCTCTCGCAAATCAAAAATAAATTTTTGATTATACTCGTTCGCTAGAAAATAATTTAGCCATATTTTGAAATTCTAAATACCAAACTCTAAATCCCAACCAAATCCTAGACGGACTAAATCCTAAAACGTCTTAATTATTGGGTGGGCTTTGGATTTTGGGATTTGAGATTTTATTTTATGTTATTTCTTTTTCTATTTCTATTACTCTTTGGTACTTCACCATTCTTTCTTCTTTAGCAGGAGAGCCCGCTTTAATAAAATCAGCACCAACGCCAACCGCCAAGTCAGCGATAAAGTCGTCCATTGTCTCTCCGCTTCTATGTGAAACAATAACTTTCCAACCATAGCTTTTTGTCATACTTATAGCGTCAATTGTTTCTGATACGGTCCCAATCTGGTTTAGTTTTATTAAAACAGCATTGATGGCTTTTTTATTATGGGCTTCTTTAATCCTCTTGATATTTGTTGTAGTAAGGTCATCTCCCACAATTATGATTTCTTTCCCCAAGCCATTTGTGATTTCTTCAAATCCCTGCCAATCATCTTCTGAAAACGGGTCTTCAATAGAAGTTATGGGAAATTCTTTTATTAAATTTTTGTAAAAATCCGTTAATTGCGATCTGTTCATTTCTTGTCCCTCTAATATATATTTACCATTTTTGTAAAATTCTGAAGCCGCGCAATCCAAAGCAAGCTTTACGTCCTTGCTATAAAGTTCGCTTGCGCTTTTAAGCAAAAATAATGCCTGCTCTGATTTTTTAATGGGAGGAGCAAATCCACCCTCATCCCCCAGGTCAAGACAATCTTCCCCAAAGTTTGATTTAATAATTTCTTTTAATTTTAAAAAAATATCATTGCATAGAATCAAATTTTCCTGCATTGTTTTTTTATAAGGAATTATCATAAATTCCTGAATATCCAATTTATCAGTAGCTCCTCCTTTTGTCGGAGTCTTTCGGACGTGGGCTCCTCCGTTTAAAATATTAAACATTGGCAAAGGAGAAAATATTTTTTCTTTATTGGCGGATAATTCTGCAATATATTGATATAAAGGAATCTTTTTTGCATCAGCTCCTGCGCGGCAAACAGCCATAGACACAGATAAAATTGCATTTGCCCCCAACTTTGACTTATTTTCTGTTCCGTCCAACTCAATCATAAGCCCGTCAATCTCTTTTTGATTTTCAGGATTTTTTCCCTTTAACTTTGGCGAAATAATTTTGTTTACGTTTTCAATGGCTATTTTAACTCCTTTGCCGTCTGCATCCCTTAATTCCAAAGCTTCGTTTTTACCCGTTGAAGCTCCGCTTGGCGCCATTGCAAAAAAATCACCCCTGTCTGTTTCCACAATGGCTTTCACGGTAGGATTTCCCCTGGAATCTGTTACTTCCTCTGCTGTTACAGATATTATTTTACTCATTTTATTTTGACTTCCTTAAATACTCATAAGCTGCCAAAGCCGCCTTGCATCCTTCTCCCGCGGCAGTGACTATTTGCTTATAATGCCCGGAATTATTGTCACCGGCGGCAAAAAGTCCTGGTGTTTTTGTTGCAAAAGTTTCTGAATTAACCATAATTTCGTCTCTTTTTGTAAAGTCTACCAGCCCTTTTGCCAAAGAAGTTGCAGGCTGGGTTCCAATTTCTATAAAAACCCCTTGAACCGCCAAAATTTTTATTTCTTTTGAAATTCGGTCTTCATAAACCAAAGAGCCAACCATTCCGCCGGTTGACGAATCTCCTTTTATTTCTTTTACTGCCGAATTTTTAATTACCTCAATTTTATCCGATTTTTCAACGTCATTCTTATTTTCCTGGTCTGCTTTTAATTCCGAGCCAAACTCCAAAACATAAACTTTACTTGCATACCTTACCATAAACAGAGCGGCTTCCAGCCCGGAATTTCCTCCGCCAATAATTGCCACTGTTTTATTTTTAAACAAAGGCCCGTCGCAAGTAACACAATATCCCACGCCTTTTCCAATGAGTTCTTTTTCTCCTGTGGCCTCCAATGGCCTTGGGTCGGCTCCTGTTGCAATAATAACAGACTTGCCTTCTATTTTTTCGTTCTCTGTGGTTATGATTGTAAAAAAATCTGAATGCTTTTCAATCTTTTCAGCTTCTGCGGTTTTAATTTCAACTGTTTCCTGTATTTTTAAATGTTCAACAAATTTTTCTATAAGTTCAATTCCGGAAATTTTTGGAAAACCAGGATAATTACAAACTTCCGTTGCTTTTTTTGCCATCTGCCCTCCAAATTCTTTTGTTATTAAAAGCGTATTCATTCGTTGGCGTCCGGCATAAATTCCAGCCGTTATCCCAGCTGGTCCTCCGCCAATAATTATTAAATCGTAAGCCATTGCAAAAATTTTAAATTACAAATATTAAATAATTAAAAATTATTTTATCGTTTTTATATATTCTTTCAGTTCCTTGCCAAATTTTGGATCCTTTAAAGAAAAATATAAAAATGATTTAAGCCACTTCATTTTATCTCCGCATTCAAGCCATTCGCCCTTCATCTCATAGCCATAAATTGTTTTGCCGTCGCCTAACATTTTGTCAAAAACTTCAGCCAAAATAATCTCTCCTTTTTGAGAGGGTTCGGCTTTTTTAAGATAATCAAAAACGTCCGGAGTTAAGATATATTTGCCCGCTATCACTAAATTTGAACGGATTTCAGATGGAGACGGTTTTTCAATTATTTTTTTGATTTTATAAAGATTATGGGCGATTTTTTCAACTGCAACAGAGCCATAAGCAGAAACTTTTTCTCTCGGCAATTCTTTTAATCCAATAACTGGGGCAGAACAAGTTTTAAAAATGTTTATCAACTGCATCAGGGCAGGAGTTTCGCAATCAATAATATCGTCCCCAAAAGAAACAGCAACCGGATGATTTTTAACTTTTGAAGCGGCCTGCAACAAAGCATGGCCGTCTCCCAGAGCTTCTTTTTGAACTGCAAAGTTAAACGCGATGCCTTCAAAAAGACCTTCAAATTCCTTAAACTCTTTTAAAATTTCCTGTTTATTTCTTTTTGCTAAAAATTTTTCTATATCAGGAGATTTTTTAAAATGCTCTAAAATCATTTTTTGCCTTGGACTTACCACAAAAACTACTTCCTCTATTCCAGATTTCTTAACCTCATTTAGAATATATTGGATAATCGGCTTATCAACCAAAGGAAAAAATTCTTTTGGCAATGATTTTGACAAAGGCAAAAACCTTGTGCCAAAACCGGCCAAAGGAATAACTGCCTTTTTAACTTCCAATTCTTTTGTCATATTTCAAAATTTTTTTAAAAAAATTAAGATTTATATTTTATTCTCCTTAAAAAAGCCGGGATCTCCCATTCTTTTTCCTGATCAAGCCTCTTTTTTTCTTCCTGGTCTTGGGCCTTTTTAATTTCTATGCCGCTTCTCCTTATTGTTTCATGTTTTGCAAAAGTGCCACCTTCGCTATTTCCGGAAAGAAGAGCCTTGTCAATCACATCTAATTTTTTATCTGTAAAAGAAACGGGCATAAAAACCTTTTCTTTAATCTCGGGAGTAAATTTATTTTCCAAAACTTTTTGGCGACTGTTCTGCTGGTTATTTTTATTTTTCTGATTTAATTTGTTTTTGTTCTGTTTGGCAACGGATGCTTCTTTCATTTTTTTGTAGCTTTCTTTTACTTTTGCTTCTTGCAAATTTTCCGCTTCGCGCCGGAGAACACCAATGCTTTTTGCGGGCCCTGTTGCTAAAAGAGTTGTTTTTATTTTAGCTTTTAACTTTGGATTTTTTGATATTCCAAAAATAATTTTTGCCTTTGGATTTAATTCTGAAATCTTACTGCTTATTTTTTCAACCTCAAACATTGACAAGCTTTCTGATCCGGAAATATTAAACAATATATTTTCGGCAATAAAACTGGAACTTTGCAGTAATGGATTTACAAAAATATTCTGGCATATTTTTTCAGCCCTGTTTTTTCCCGATTCCTCAATGGTATTTAAAAATACCTGATTCCCCTGTCCTTTCAATATTGACTTTAAATCCGCAAAATCAATATTAATTATTCCAGGGTTATAAATCAAATCAATTAGGCTTTCCAAAAACCCTATTAAATTTTTATTAACCATAGAAAAGGCGTCTGTTATGGGAGTGTTCACATCTATAACTTTGAATATTTTTTCGTTTGGAATAATAAGTGAAATGTTTAAAGATTCTTTTAAAAGTTTCAGCGCACTAAGAGCAATCTTGCTTTTGTTTTTCCCTTCAAACTTAAACGGCAAAGTAAAAATTCCTAACGTTATCCCCTTAAATTCCTTTACGGCGTCAACAAAAACCTGCGTTGCTCCAGATCCCAACCCCCCTCCAAGAGAAGCTATAAAAATCACTATATCCTGTCCTTCAAAAATATTTTTGAATTTTTCTTTTGCTTCCTGGGCCGCTTGCCTTGCTAAGTCAACATTAACCCCTGTACCCAATCCATGCGTTAACTTTTCTCCAAACCAAAAGTGTTTTACTCCGGCTCTTTTATTCAAAGCCCTGATATCTGTGTCTGCAATCAAAAAAGTTGCTTTTTCCAAATATCTTCCAATTTCTGAGACAATTGAACCGCCTCCGCCCCCTATCCCAACAACCTTTATTTTTGCCTTAAAAACAGCCTCTGGAGAAAAAATAAAATTTTGCTTTTCAGAAGATTTTTTTTGAACTTTTTCTGTTTTTATTCCTTTTAGTTTTTTGTTGCTTTTTAATGCCGTTTTTTTTCTTGATTTTTGATTTAAATCTGACAACAATTTCTTTGGCTTTAATTTTTTTGCCAAAACCGCCTTTTTAAAAACAGCTTTTTGAATCTTTTGCTTTTTAAAAATCTTTTTGGGTTTCTTGGCTATTTTTGTCTTAGCGGGCATTTCTTTATTCTTTTAATTATCATTATATCAGTTTACCTTGTTGAATAATAAAATCAAGACTTAAAATTTAATGTATGCAATATTTATAAAATCTGTAAAAGAAAATGCCGCAGGGGTTCCCCACAGCATTTATAATTTTGCAACAATCATTTTCCGCCGTTGATTGCGCAAAAAAGTCCTGGCACACCAAGGAATTCAGCGGTGACGCCTTTTTTTTCATTGCGAAAACCGCCAACCCCCAATACATCACCCATCATCATATACACAGCTGCGCAAACATCTGTGACTTCTTCTGTTTCAATTGTGTCCCAGACAACCGCGCACATTCTTCCCTTAACATGCCTGCGATATTTCCCTTCGATGTTCACGCAACTAGTCCCTTCCTGCCCATGAGAAATTTCTTTTTTAGTTGCATAAACAACTAAAACATCATGTCCGCTTGGATCTTTTTCTGCCAGCCAATAAGCCACAAAACTGGCCATTACTGGTTGTCCGACAACCGCATCTATCACTCTCCCCTCTTTTTTTGCTTTGACAGCAAAATGATCTGCAATAATTTTACATAAGCTTCCAAGGCGCTTGGCATTTAAAAAAATACCTTCGTTATTAAAATTTCTCCTTGATGTTTTTTCCGCAAGGCTTTTTGTTTCTTCCATTTTTCTATCTCCGTTTTCAAAGAGCCAAACAATTTTTGGAAACTTTACCAAAAATCCGTTGATTCTCATTTTAGGATAAATATAAAAAATGTCAATACTAAAATAATGCATTTTAAAAACCGACCTGCAAAGATCGGTAAAAAACTTTATTAAGATTGATTTGTTTATTTTATTCTTTTTTTGTTTTTAGAAGAGGGAATTTTCATTGCAATATATGTTCCGCAGGCTATTCCAACAGAATAAACAATGATTGATAAAAGACTTCTGCTTGAATCCAAATCGTTTAAAATATTATATAAAACAAGCATGCTCATCAAAATAGTCAAAAAAGAAAACAAAACAGCCATCAAAACTTTTTCTTTTGCAATATATTTTGAATTTAATGTAAAGAAAAAATCCTGAATAACGCCTGCTAAAAAATAAAGAATCAAAGTTATATAATCCATATTTCTATTCATTATAATACTTTTTAAAAAAACAAAAAGCTTTAGCCGAAGCTAAAGCAAGGACCTGAAAAAATAAAATCTGTCAGGAAGCGCACAAAGCGCTTTCTTTACGGATTAAATTGACCGCTTTCAATGAGACTGTTTCGTTTTCGCAGACGTCGCATAAAGCATCATGCAAATCTCTCTTTTCGTCTTCCGGCATAGCTGCATCCACCAGAATATAAAAGTGGACGGCTGCTTCAACCTCTCTCTTCAGATCTTTCAGGCTTTTTTGGGAGCGGATTCTTATTTCATAACGAGAAATCCCCGGAATGCCAACTCCCCCGTTCCTAAACCTGTTTATTATCTGCTGTCTTGTCTTGCTTTTCTTATCAAAAACAAAAACATAGAAAACCGGGCGTCGAAACCGTCTCATATTCAAGTTCCTTTTGTGAATGAGCCGCGCTGTTTTACCTCAAAACAGCGATAATATATTATGCCACAATTCATTGTTTTATTCAATTAGAAAACAACTGTCAAAGTATCTCAATAATCTTGCTTCTTGAAGAATACCCTGCAACAATTTTAACCCTGGCAGAGGATATTTTAAAATAAATTGCCAAAGCATTTCTTATGGCCTCGTTTGCCTTACCCTTTTCTGGAGGTTCTTTTACAAAAATAACATAATCTGTTTCATTTATTTTTTCAATTTTTTCTTCCTTTGAATTTGGTTTAGCCTTAACGTTTATTTTCATTTTGTTATTTTATAATTATTTCTTCGCCTTCTCCCAATAAAATAGTATTTTTATTTTGCACCAATATTGCCTGCTCATCTGTCAAAAATTTAAACTTTCTTCTCTGCCATTTAAAAGGCAACTTCTTTTTTATTTTCTCTTCCATTTCGGGGCTGTAATGCGTAAAAACATTGAACGGAACCAGTCCCAACCCTTTCAAATTTTTCAATTTAGCTATATTCTTGTCTCCAAACCAGCCAGCTGTTTTTATTGATTTTCCAGCAACAATGCTTCCCGCTGAAGATCCAAAATACACTTTCCCCTTTTTAATCAATTTCTTGGCAATTTTTTCAAAATTGCATTTTCTCATTGAATTTAAAAGATAAAATGTGTTCCCGCCTTCAACAAAAATTATGTCTTTTAATTCCAATATTTTCATTAGTTCTGACTCTTTTTTGTTGTCAATATCAATCTCCTGGATATTAAAGCCCATTTCTTTCATAATCCTGTAATTTTCCTTTGCGTAATCAATATTTTCCTCTGATTTTGCGGCAGTTGTTATAAACGCTAAAGTTATGTCATAAGCCGGCTTTTGCAAAAGCTTTATTATTTCATCTTTCATATTCATCCCAGAAGAAGTTAAAAGAATTGCCCCAGCTTTTTTCTGTTTTATTTTTTCTATTGCCACAGGAATTAAATAGTTTAAAAAAGCAATGAAAATCAAAATCCCTCCAATAACCCCAACTCCGGCTATTCCAAATGGAGTGAGGAAAAACTCCCAAACAGATGTCTGAAAAAATTTAATTTTTAACAAAGGCAGCTGCCAATAAACGTTCAACAAAGACTGAAAATCATAGTTTTCTTCTTTTCCAACAGCCAAAACATATTTTCCGGTATTATCTGCAGAATAAACTTCTATTTTGTATATTCCTGCAGAAAGAGTTGTTTCTAATTCAGGACCTTTTAAATAATAATCTCTGCCAAAAGGCTCGTAAAATTCGTCCCATTTAGCTGAAAATCCGTCAAGTTGAAAAACTTGTTCCTCAGATTCATTTGTTATCAAAAAAACATTTGCCGAGTATCTTCCGTCTTTATTGGAAAATTCCGGAACCAAAAGGTTTATATACAGGTTAAAACTAACATCAGAATCTATATAATAATTTTTGGGCGCGCCGTTTAATTCATCATAAAAAGCTTGCGATACTTCAGGGTTCTCTATTTGTATATCTCCCTCAGACAAAAAAATAAGAGCCGGACGATGCGCGGATATGGTAAACGGCATTAAAAAACAAAATCCCGCAAAAAACAGTAAAAATAATACTTTTTTATCCATATTTTTTAACTAATTTTTGAAAGCCTAATCTTTAATTTTTTGCCTTTTTATAGATCCCCGAATGCCCGGGTATTACCCAATCTGCTAACTCCAAAACTTTTCTTCTACTCTCTTTTAATCTTTCGTGGTCTGAAGCATAAATGTCGTCTTCTGGATTTTTTGGGAAATTTTCTTTCCAAAAAACATCTCCGCATATTGCCACAATCCCCTCTTTTGTTTTTGCAAAAACAGTGATGCTTGTGTAATCGTGGCCCGGCGTTTTTAAAATTTTAACATTGGGAGAAAATTGCTCATTCCATTCCTGAACAGTATTTTTATCCCATAATCCAAAAAATTCCAAAATTTTTGCGTTTGGAAACATTCCTGCATTTAAATAATGATCTATATGAGAATGGGTTATACAGACAACATTTACATCACTTATAGTCAAGCCTTCTTTGTTTAGGGCATCTATTAAAATTTGTTGGCTCTCCAAAACTCCCGGGTCAACAACCATTATCATATCCCCGTCTCTAACAAGACTAATTGTTGCGCAGGTTTTTTCTTCTCCCAATTCCGTTGCAGAATCAGCGCTAGTGTACCCATTAACTAAAATTTTTGCTTCAGCTAACATTTATATATAAAATTTAATTATTTAATTTTACCTTTATATCTGCAATTAAGCAATTAAAAACCGCCCAAAGGACGGCTTGATTGGTTTTAGTTATCACAATCTTGCGGACAAATCTCTGGATTTTCCGGACATATACAATTATAAATTCCGTCTTTGCCGCAATCTGAATCTGGCTCCTGACAAATCCCATTTCCGCACTCGTCAACACAAATAAGAAGCTCCCCTTGGCCTGTTTGTCCTTCTGCTTCCACTTGTATTTGTGGCACTGTCTCGTTTTGACTTTCATTTTCATTGTTTAAAGATTCTGTATTGATTCCGCCAAGCGAATTTTCAACTCCGGAATTATTATTAAAATTTTTAAACAAAAAGAATCCGCCAATTAAAATTATTACTAAAATTATCAATATAATTGTAAAAAATTTTTTACCCATTATTTTTATTTAAAAACTTTTTTTTATATATATTTTAATTGTGCGTTTTTTAAAACTTTGGTGGGCGATAAAGGAATCGGACCTTTGACCTCTGTCTTACAAAGCTTTTCTATTTATTTTTTATATGTGCGCTTTTAGTGGAAATGGTGGGCGATAAAGGAATCGGACCTTTGACCTCTGTCTTATCAGGACAGCGTTCTGCCACTGAACTAATCGCCCACCATTTCCACTAACCAGGACAGCGTTCTGCCACTGAACTAATCGCCCAAACAATAGAATCTTTTTAAATTTTAACAAAAAAACATAAGTTAGTCAATTGATAAAATTTTGTATTTTTCGTAAAAAAATAGGGGGTGCTGAAAAACCAGCGCCCCCAGAATGAACGCAATCCGCCACAAGGCGGAATGATTAGGAAATATAAAAGAGCAAAGAGGAGCCCTTGCTTAATGCTGCGCAAGGGCTCCAAGCGCCGTTCGCCAGCACACCCACAAAGGTGTTTATTTAATCATACCAAAACAAAAAAGATTGTCAATATTTTGGAATTATGACAATCCTTTGGTTTTTTTCTTGCAAATTAGAAAATTATAGCAATAAAATAATCAAACCTGCAACAATTAAAAATATTGAAGCTGTTTTCCTAATTATTGCTTTTTTTGAAATTTTTTCTTTGATGATTTTAGGAAAAAAACAAGTTATAAATAAAGTAAATAAAAATAAAAAAATATATTGTAATCCTCTTAGTGAGTTCAAAAGCGGCAAAAACCCCACTGGCGTCAAAAAAATAGCAAAACTCTGCAAAACATTAGCCCCTGCCCCGCACGCCTGCGTTGCCAAAAATAATTTCCCAAAAGATTTTTTCTCTTCTAAATTTTTATTTTTCTTTAATATTTCCTGCCTATTCTTTTTTATTAAAATTAAGCTAACGGAAATCAAAAATAAAAATATGCTTTTGAATATTATCCCGTGCCAAAAAGAAAAATATTCAAAAATATATTTTGACATCACATAATCAAAAGAATACATTAAGGATGCAAAAAGAGTAAGCGACAGATATCTATTTTTAAATTCCAATCTCTTGTCAAAAGAAATAATAATGCTTCCCAAAAACAAAAATAAAAAAGCTATAAATCCCCAAAAATTCATCCCTTGATATCCCCAAAAAATCCATGAAATAAAAAATATAAATATGGGCTGGGTTGCCCCTATTGTCACAGCAACTCTTGAAACCTCAAATTTTTCAACTGCCACAAACCCAAAATACAAAGCAATATAAAAAATAATTGCGTCAAGAGCAATCAGAAAAAACATTCCAGCCGTAGGAATTTTAATTCCCGTAAACGGAATAAGAAAAACAGACAATATGCTTAATAGCCCAACATAAAAAACATACGCCTTGGAATTTGCGGGTCCTGCCAAAACAAGCTTGTCTCCAAGCGCGGCCAAGGCAAAAAATAAATACGCTATTATTATGACAATCAACCAATAAGCCATAAATTAAGCTTCTGCCAGCTTATTCAACTCAACCTGGATAATGGGAATTATCAAAATATGAATTACCAAAGCAATCAAGAACCATATAGGCCCCATATTGTCTTTTTTGACATAAACAGAAAACCCTTCGCAGTATTTATAAAGCAGATAAACATTGGCAACAGGAATTATTATCAGCCAAGCCGTTGGAATATCAGCTCCAAGGGATTTTATTTCTTCTTTGGTTTTTACAAACCAGTAAATTATATATATGCCCAGCGTGATGATGCTTAAAATAACAACCAACACGGGATCTCTTTTTTCAATTTTTACCATAATAATTTAAAATTAATAATATTATATTATATTACCAAAAAAATGTTTAAATTAAAATAAGAATATTATATAATAGAATAATAATCTTTAATTTAAAACAATTATGAATCAATATTTTACCAATAAAAATCAGGGGCAAAAGCCAATCCCCCGTTCTCCAAAAAATTTAAGGATTAGAACAACGCCTGCCAATTTGGCAAAAAGATTAGACCCAAGCCACGCTAAAGACAGAAGAATAAAGCAGAAATAGATTTGATACTGCTGCAAGCCTTGACCGCCGTTAGAACCATTATTCTTGAGGGTTGGAAGTCCTACGAAATGGAGGCGGCAGTCAAATTATTTAATTAATAAGTCTTTTCGCCTTCAATCGGGCAACAGCTTGTTTGTAAATTATAATAAAATCTCTATAAAGAATGTCTGCTTCTTTCACGGCCTGCTTTAGATCAATTTTATAATTTAACCAATCAATCTCATATGTTTTACCTTTCTCATAACCAACTGAATAAACGCGCAAGCCGCTTGAATTAATGGATTTATTTTTACCTTTTTGAAGTAAATAGTCGTCAAAGTGCTCTCCAACATTCCTGAGTGGTGCAAGATATGGCGTTTCTTTCTTAAATTTCTCTAAAACTATTTTTAGTTTCTTTTTTTCAACCTTATTATCCCAAACACCATACCCCAAAGCAACAGCTCGCTCCAAACGACGGCACGCAATCAAGAAGCAACTAAAATCAATATCATCACGGAATATTTTATGCTCAAAAATCTTGTCTTCTGGCAGATCATGAAGCAGCCGATACTCAAATAAGTGGATACCTTTAATCCATTCTGTTGCAAATGACCAAGACATTTCCATGATATGACCGACGCTATGTTTCATCTTATTGGTTTCATTTTTTTATTCAGTTCCTATGGGAATTTTACTACACTTCGACTCTGCAGCTCTGATTATATTAATAATATCATCAATCTGTGGCTCTTTGGCAATTAATTTGTTGCCATTTTTTAGCGTCAGGGTCACTATCCCGCTATGTGTTTGAAAGGCCTTCTCAACCTCGCAATTATTAACTGCCAACATTGCCTGTTCCCAAGTGCTGTTTGTTTCCTGAATAAAGGTTCTTCCGTCAATTGTTTGGCACTGGGCTGGATTGGATTTTAATATCGAAAAACCAGCTGCCACACAAGAATCAAAGTCAGTAATTTGTTTTAAAAGTTCGTTGCATTTTTCATGGCTGGCGGTATCGCTTTTGGGCAAACAATCTTTCAATTCTTCGGCAAGGCTATTGTTTTTATTTTCGGTTATAATCCAAATTACATAAAAACGGCTATACTGGCGCCTGGTTATAACAACATTACCATCGGGAGATTTATAAAAATATCCTGATCCCATCTGATCTGTATATTCATAGCCCCTATTCTTCATGTAAGTCTCAATCATCCCAGGGCCACCCTTACTTCTTGTTAAATACTCATTATCCGAGCCAGACAATTTGACTATATCTGATCCGCTAAAAGTCAGCCAAACAATACCTTTGATTTCTGGCCAAGGATTACCTTCTTGAAAAATTACTGAAGAATATAAAGACAGAAAAATTCCTGCGATTAAAATAACTGCGGATATAAGTAATAAAATCTTTTTATTTTTTGAAGAATTTTCAAAAATCATAGTTGATTTTTACTGAAATAATTTTCAAAAACCCTCCATTCTTTGGAGAAATACAAAACAGCGACAACAATTAACATCGTGATGGCTAATCCAATATTCGCCGTAAATTGATTTTGAAGAACGATGAAATAAGCAAATGATCTGGCGACATTATCCAGTGTTATATGCGCCACAGAAGCAACCCAGATATTTTCTGATTTCACATACACATAAGACAAAAATGTGTGTGTGCAAATTGAGCCAACAGCAAGAACTGCCACATTTAAAATAGTTTGCGCGATAGTGAGGTGTTGCGTTTGTGCGATTACAAGAGTCAAAGGAATATGCCAAGCATACCAAATCAAGCCGCCGACGATGAAAGCAATCCATGGCTTGATTTTGTACATCTGCGTGAACATCAATCCTCGCCAGCCAAATTCTTCTCCAAATCCGGTAATAATTCCTGGCAGAATATTAAATATAGTTAATCCGCCGATGAAATAAATAATCAACATCATTTGCGGAGTCAAGCCAGCGGG
>Ga0265297_10007730_pt1 | contig 14753 bp, 10 predicted proteins | sample Munlanlwell13791_FD_192502 | JGI IMG/M metagenome (GOLD analysis project Ga0265297, IMG submission 192502) | Leachate microbial communities from a municipal landfill in Southern Ontario, Canada - Leachate well 137-91 | ecosystem: Engineered > Solid waste > Landfill > Unclassified | place... | reverse complement strand
AAGGCGGATTTATTTTTTTATATTTTATTAAAAATTTTTGGAGAGGTGCCAGAGTGGTCGAATGGGGCACCCTGCTAAGGTGTTAGCTGTGAAAACGGCTCGGGAGTTCGAATCTCCCCCTCTCCGCCAACACAATTTATTATCGGAGTCAACCCATTTGCCTATGACGAATGTGCGACCAGAGTGCTTAATAAATTGTAGATAAAAACAACGACTTTTGTGGTCGCTGTTTTTGTTCCTGCTATAAAACCGGTTCTTCAATAAAGTCAATTTTTGAGATATAATATAAGCAAATGAACTACCCTGATATGAAAAACAAACTTTTATATTGGATCCCAAAAATTCTGGCAATATTATTAGGAGTATTTTTTATTGTTTTTGGCGGATATGATGACAGCCCAGGTTTACAAGGGTTAGGACTTATTCTAATTATTGCCACTGTTGTTATTGTAATCAGAGGCAGGAATAAAAAATAGTCACTATGATTTTTGAACACCAATCAAAAAGTAAAAAGGTTTTGTTACTTATATCCGCATTTATTTTAATCGTGGGAATTTTTCTGTCTTTATATTCTTCAGTAATTTTTCAAGAAGGTAATCCTTGGCCAGAAATCAAAGGTATTGTTCGGCTGACTTTTAGCGGATCAGATATGGTCAAATTATCAGGTTCGGACAACAAGTATCTAACGAAAAGCCAAGGCGGGCCTCTGGCAGTTGAAGAATTTATGAAAAATCGCGGATATGAATATACAGATCAAATGGGGTCAGGATATTTTTATAAATCATCTGACAAAAACATTGTTTTAACCAGGCGCCAATATAGTCGCTTCTATACAATTTGGACTATTGTCGAAGATAATAATTCTGAGTCTAGTAATAATTTATGGATGACAACCACCAATGATCAGGGCATAACATTTCAATATCCGAAAGAGTTGTTGGTAAAATATGTGAGTGTTGCTGAATGGCCTCCAGTTATCAAAATAGAAACAGGAGCATATTCCTGCCAAACCACACCTCAAGAAGTAAGCAGTATGTCGGATATTACTTCAGAGAGGATGGTTGATAATAGAACCTATTGTGTAAACATAAAAAACGAGGGTGCGGCTGGCAGTGTTTATTCTTCATATATTTATACTACTACCAAGAATGGCAAACTTGTAAAAATTAGTTTTACTCTACAATACCCTAATTGTAATAATTACGACGAAGAACAAAGAAAAGCATGTACCAATGAAAGAGAAGCTTTTGATATTGATTCCACCGTTGATCGGATGGCGCAGACAATTAATTAAAATATGACTTCATATAAACATACCCAAATTGGATATCTGATGATAATAGTCACATTAGTTGTGCTGGTTCTTTTTGCATGGGCTCAGTATACGGTCAGATCTGAGCCACCATCTATTGATTCTGGCGCAAATTTTCTCGTTACAGCCATAATGGTTTTAATTTTGTTTACTCTCTCATCAGTTACAACGCTAACAGTATTTATTGATGAAAAATATATTGGAATCAAATTTGGTTATGGACTTTTTAGAAAAAAGTTTCTATTAAGTGAAATTGCATCAGTCAAGCAAGTAAAGAATCATTGGTATTACGGCTGGGGTTTGAGGGTTTGGTTTTGGCCACGTATGTGTATTTACAATGTTTCTGGTTTTGATGCGGTAGAAATAATCATGAGAAATGGAAAAATTTATCACATAGGAACAGATGTTCCAAGCGAACTAGAATCAGCTATTAAGCAAGCTATACATATCTAAATAGTTAAATAAAATACACGATCAACTCGTGTATTTTTATTATTCCTCAATCAGCGTAAGTTGTTTGTCTTTGTAAATTATTCTCGATCTAAGATTCGCTAGTAGCTCTCTTTTCTCACCAACCGTACCTTCTTTCAAAATATATTTAGCAAAGTTTCGTATGTCAGTATCCTGATTGTTTTTAATCTTTTCCGTTGCGCCCAGCACTGATCTTTGAAAGATATTAAATCGAGCGATTTCATCTTCTAATTTTTGCCTCATGCCTAACTCGTTAATATTTACTTTATCCAATATCTTGAGCAATTCGGTTATTAAATCTTCTTCTCGAATATAGTGATTCTTGCAATTCCTATCTCTCGCCCTGCTACATGAATAGTAAATGTATTTTGCGTGCGTACCGTCTTTGAGTTGCTTCCATTTTTCTTCGGCGGATATTCCGCTTCCGCAATATCCGCAGGTGAAGAGTTTAGTAAATGCGAATTCTTTATTTTCTCTTTGTATATTATCTCGCTTAAGTTGTGCTTGAGCTTTTTCAAATAATTCCTGCGTTATGATCGGTACGTGTTTTCCTTGATACCAATTACCACTACCTTTTGGCGATTCAAATGTTCCGTAATAAAAGTGATTGTCTAATATTCTGTATATTCCACTTAGTGTTAATGGTTTGTTGCCCCGAGTATAGAAATTAAGTTCATGGCGAAGCCAGTTGTATAATTTTCTGCCCGAGTAATGCTCATACGCTACTTTCTCGAACATTTTCTTAATCGTTGGTGCACGTTGCAGATCAACAATCACTTGGCATTTCTTATCCATCAAATTTTGATTTAGATAACCTAGCGGAGCCACTCCTGGCCACAATCCCATCTCCACTCTTGTCCGTAGTCCACGCTTTACATTTACACCTCTGTTATCATTCTCAAGTTTAGCTTGTGATCCTAGAATCATCAGCAAGAATTTTTCATTTGGATTATTTGAAAACTTTTGTCCGTAGGTTCTGATTTCTTGGAGAAGTCCTGCATCCATCAAATCCACAATCTTTCCTAAGTCACCAGCATTTCTTGAAATACGATCAGGTGCCCAGGTGAGAATAGCGTTATACTTCTTAATTTTTATCTCCTCTATGATCTCGTTGAAGACTGGCCTCTGCCCAGTTTCCTTAGCTGAATGGCTTTCTCGCTTCATGCAAACCACCTCCAGATTTTCTCGTTCGGCGAGCTGAAGCATCTCCTTTATCTGCGAATCTATGGAAAGCACCTGTCTTTCCTCGGATTCCGTTGATTTACGGGCATACAGGCAATACCTGACTTTGACCGTCTGAGGCTGTATTTGGGCCACCTCATAGCCCTTTGGGGCTGTTATTTCCATATATCTAAGGAATGACGCCAATCCCCAAAGGAGTCCAGAGCGTCCCAAGTAGATAACCTGTAGATAAGTAAATTACCCGTATTTTCAAGGTTAAGCTACTATACAGACCTATGAAAACCTATGAACATTTGACTTTATATTTGGAGTCTGATAGACTTAAATTACAATATATGAGAAAAGACATCCAAGAAAAACTCAAAGGAATGCCAGAGTTACTCTCTATCGGTCAGGTAGCAGAGATTTTTAGCATTCACCAAGATACTTTAAGAAACTGGGAAAAGGACGGCACACTTGTTCCCCTTAGAGTTGGTCCACGCAAAGATCGCAAATATCGCCCACAGGATATTCAAGCGATTGTGGACAAAATGGGTAGCAAACTTACTTTGCCTCAGCTTGAAGCTTTTCTTTGGAAGAGCGCCGACATCCTTCGTGGGAAAATAGACAGCTCGGATTATAAAAAATATATCTTCGGTCTTTTGTTTTATAAAAGAATGAGCGATGTGTGGGATGAAGAGTACGAGTCGGTAATGAAAGAATATAACGACAAGACAATCGCTGGGGCTGATTACAATCACCGTTTTCAAGTTCCAAAAGATTGCCGATGGAATGTTATTACCGAACAAGCAGAAAGTATCGGACAAAAGTTAAATGATATTTTTGAAAAACTCGCTAATGCCAATAGTCCAAAGTTGGACAAAATTTTTGATGATCTTGATTTCTCAAACAGAGATCGTTTTCCAAACGAAACACTCCAGAGACTCATAAATCACTTTTCTCAATATAATTTTGGTAACACCTATATCAGCTCTGATCTTTTAGGTGATGCATACGAATATCTCATCAAACAATTTGCCGCAGACGCAGGCAAAAAAGGTGGAGAATTCTACACGCCCCGTGAAGTTGAAAAAGTTATCATCGGAATTTTAAAGCCCCATCAAAAAGATCACATTTATGACCCAACGGCTGGATCAGGCGGTTTCCTGCTTGAAGCATACGACTATCTAAAGCAAAAATCTGGCGAGAAAATTGCTAAAACACTCTATCTCTACGGACAAGAATTAAATATCAGTACTTTTGCTATTGCAAAAATTAATATGTTTTTACACGGCCTTGATAGTGCCGATATTCGTCGCGGTGATACAATCGCTAACCCACAGTTTTTGACACAGAATGGAAATCTACAAACATTCGATATCTGCGTTGCAAATCCACCTTACTCAATTAAGGATTGGGAATCAGAAATATTTAAAACAAATAAATACGGTCGCCTTGAGGGTTATGATATGCCCCCAGAAAAAAATGCCGACTACGCTTTTGTTTTGCATATTATTAAATCAATGAATGTAAACGGCCGAGCCGGTATCGTGCTTCCTCATGGCGTACTATTCCGTGGTGGCGCTGAGGGTCGTATTCGTGAACAGATTCTTAAGAACGATCTTGTTGAAGCAGTTATCGCTTTACCGTCAAATTTATTTTATGGGGCAAGTATTCCAGCAGTTATTATTATTCTTAATAAGAATAAGTCTAATGATAAAAAGGGTAAAATTTTAATTATTAATGGCGAAAAAGATTTTCTTGAGGGGAAAAATCAAAACTCATTGCGACCGCAGGACATCAGCAGGATCATTAAAGCATACGACAGTTATTCTAATATTGAGAAATATGCTCGTATAGTAGATATAAAAGAGATCGCGGAAAAACATTATGACCTTAAAATAAATCAGTATGTTGATTTATCTGATAAAGAAGAGGTTATCGATCTGAAAATGGTTTGGGAGGGGTTGAATTCTATTAAAAACGAATCTGATATAGTGGACAGGACTCTTGATTCATTGGTATCAAATTTTTTTGTAGAAAATAAAGCTGAAAGAAAACTAAAAGAAACGGAACTCGGTTTAATACCAGAAGCCTGGGATATCAAGAAATTGGGCGACGTAGTTTTTTTTGAAAATGGTAAAGGGCATGAGTCATTTATTATACCAGATGGAGCATATATAGTAGTAAATTCAAAGTTCATTTCCTCTGGCGGTCAAGTTATAAAACGTACTAACAATAATTTAAAACCACTTAAAAAGGGAGATATTGCTATTGTCATGAGTGATGTTCCGAATGGCAAAGCTATAGGAAAATGTTTTCTTGTACCAGAAGATAACAAATATACACTGAATCAACGAATTGGCTTAATTCGACCAAAAATGGGGATTAGTGAATATTTTTATCAATATTTAAATAGAAATAAGTATTTTCTTTCTTTTGATAATGGAGTTGGTCAAACTAATATAAGAAAAAATGAGGTCCTTGATTGTCCTGTAATTATTCCACCGAAAGAGCGACAAAAACAAATTGTTGAACTTTTGTCGTTAATAGACAAAAAAACAGAAATGGTTAATAAAATGGAAGAGAAAGTTGCGGAACTTAAAAGAGGGTTTATGCAAGATTTATTGAGCGGAAAGGTTGGAATAAAACCTAAAGAGTAAATAAGGATATGAAGATTCAAAAAGTCGAAAAACTTAATCATGCAAGATTTCACAACTATTCATGGGGTTCAACCTTGGTTGATTTTGCTGATGGAATGAATCTGCTTTTTGGATGGAATGGATCTGGAAAAACTACTTTTTCAAACGTATTGCGCGGTTTAGAAAACGGAACAGTCGAAAATAATTGTACTTTTAAAATTAAAACTGAATCCTCACAAATTACTGATACTTGTGATTTAAATTTAACAAAAAGTAATATAAGAGTTTTTAATGGTAACTATATTGAAGAAACGTTACGTGGAAGTTCAACGATTCCTTATATCTTTTTTGCTGGCAAAGAAGCGGTGAGCTACGACGCCGAAGAACAAAAATTAAAAGATAAAAAGGATGAATTAAATAAAATAATTCTCCCAACAAAACACGATGACATTGCTAGTGCTACCGCAGTTGTAATTAAAGAAGTCGGTGGAATAAACAGTATAAAGAAACAACTCGTGGGCGCTGGTACTTATGCCAGTTATTCAAAAACTGATTTTGAGAAGCGAATCGCAGATATAGAAAAAAAGATAGCCGATGGAAAAATTAAAAGTCACGCCGAATTAATACGCGCAGACATCGATTCATTAAAAAGTCAGTTAATGAATACTGAAAGGTTAGCAAAAAATGACAACGAAATAGCCAATGCCGCTAAATGGCTTATTGATAATATTGAAAATATAAACAATGGGCTAGGATCGCAACCAGTACAGATCCATTCAAAAAGAATAGATGCCCTAAATGAAACCCAAACTGGATGGATTAAACAGGGTGTCAGTTTGCATTTTAACCAAGAAAAACCACTTACGAAATGTTTATTTTGTAATTCTGAAATTTCAAACACAGAAGAGCTGATCAAGCATTTTTCAGATGAAGTCGTTAAAGCGATAAACTCAATTGATGAATATTTAAAGATTATTGAAGGACATACCACTAGTTTCGCTAAATTAGATTCATTATCTAAATCTCAACAACAAAATGTTGATTCTATTAGAGCTATATTTGATGCCTTAGCAGTAATCTTGAAAGAGAAAAGAACTTCTATCTCAGTAATAAAAACTACATATACGCTCGATACAACAAAATTAACTCCGATGACAAACCCGACTTCAACTGATGCTACTTCTATTGCTTATGCGATTGAGACACATTTCGTTGCACAGCAATACGAAGAATATGCCAGAGCAAAGGAGCTTTTTGCAAAAGCTACAGATCAAAGGTCAACCATAACTCTTGAGATTTCTAAGTTAGATACACAAGTTAAAGAATTAAAGCAAAAAGTAAAAAATACACTTGAACCAGCCCAAGCATTAAATCGTCTCTTTAAAGTTGTGTTCCCTTATCGAAAAATAGAAATCACCGATGCTGATGACGGCAAAGGATATGCCTTAAAAAGAGACGGGACAAACTGTGCGTTTTCTAGTTTAAGTGAAGGAGAGAAGAATTTTATTGCACTGGCTTATTTCATTTATTCGATTAACGATGCTCAAAATAAACTTCCCGATGACGGTGTTGTCGTGATTGATGATCCTGTATCAAGTTTAGATAAGCAAGCTATATTTCAAATTTTTTCAATTATTGTAAACGAAATAAAAAATCATGCTGGGCGACAATATTTTATATTAACACACAACTTAGACTTTTTAGGCCACCTAAGAGAGCATTTCAGATCAAAAATAGGAAGTGGCGATGTTAGATTATTTAGTTTCGCGGCTACAAGTAATGGATGCATTATTGAAGCCATACACCCCTTACTCAGAGACCATAGGTCAGATTATTATTATGTATTTAGCGTCTTGGCAAAACACAAGGATACATGTGATCTAGAAGATGCTCATTTGATTGTTAATTTATTACGTCGCTGGTTAGAAACTTTTCTGGAATTCAAATTTTCTACGACTGGAGATTTGCGGTCTACTCTTGAAAGCGCATATTCGTCAGCCGCTAAAGCTACTGAAAAAGAGACTAATCCCTTTAGCGCTAATTCTCTGGAAATGTATCGTTTTATCAATCATGGGTCCCACGGATTCATCGATCCCGAATCAATTGATGACTCAATATTAACGAATGCTCATCAACGAATTCAAGAAGCATTTCAGTTGGTAAAAATCTTGGATCCGCTTCATTATAAGAAATTAGAAGGAATTAGTAATATATGAAATTTAACGAACAATACACAATTGAATATCACATCATAAAATTCATCCGAGAAAAACTCGGTTATGATTACATTCCCGCCGAAGAATTTTCTAAACTCCGCTCTTTTGAGAACGAGTATGTTATCACTTCTCATCTTCTGGAGGCTGTAAAGAAAATCAACAATATTGACGACACTGTTGCACAAAGTGTTGTGAGAGAAGTTAAGAAATCAGACACGAACGAAGCGTTCTTGCTTGCAATGCGAAATGGTATCAATTTAAAAGATCCGAACACTGGCAACTTCCGTGACTATAAGATTGTTGATTTTGATAATCCTGAAAATAATCAATTTATTGTTACCAATCAATTCTATTTTGAAGGAGCGACCGAAAACATTCGACCTGATGTGATGATTTTCCTTAATGGTTTGCCAATTTGTGATATAGAAGCCAAAAGCCCTACCGCCTCAAGCAGTGTCAGTTTTGAAAATGCTATTGATCAGTTAAAACGATATGAGAAAGTTGCGCCTAAACTTTTCTTACCTAACTGCCTAAATATTGCCACTGATGGTCTTAAAACCGTTTATGGAGCAACTTATTCCCCAAAGCAGTACTTCCTTGCCTGGCGTGAAGATCCACAAGTAGAAAAGAAGGTTTTTGAAGAGGAACTTGATTCAACGCTTTTCTTTTTGCTGGATCAAAAGCAGATTCTTGATCTTATTAAAAACTTTATCGTTTTTGAAAAAAAGAAAGATGGAGTCACAAAGAAAATCACCAGATACCAGCAATTTTACGCAGCTAATAAAATAGTGGCTCGCGTTCAGGATGGTGAGAGAAAGAAAGGCTTGATTTGGCACACTCAAGGATCTGGTAAAACCCTAACGATGTTTTTCACTGCTTGGAAACTTCGCTATAATCCTGAACTAAAAAATCCAAAGGTATTCATTTTGATTGATCGTATTGATCTTGATGATCAGGTGTACGAAGAGTTTGAAAGCTGGGGCGGACAAAATCTTGTCAGAGTAGAATCACGCAAAGACCTTGAAAAGAAAATCAAAGGAGCTGATCGTGGTATTTTTATCTCAACTATTCAAAAGTTTAGCGAGTTGGAAGATATAGAAAATCTTGAGGGTAATGTGATTGTACTTTCTGACGAAGCCCACCGAGATAATGAAGGCATCTCGGCTATTAAAATGCGCAATGCTTTTAAAGATGCATTCTTCTTTGGATTTACAGGAACGCCGATTGATAAGCTAACCCTCAATACTCACAGAAACTTTGGCGAAGAGGGCGAACGCTATCTTGATTACTATTCAATTCAGCAGGCTATTGATGATGGTGCTACTTTGCCGGTTACCTACGAAGCTCGTCTTTCCAAATTCTTTATTGATGAGGAAAAAGTTGACCAGCAATTTAATGAACTTACTACCGACTTGAATGACAAGCAAAAAGAATTACTTACTAAAAAATATGGTAAGAAAGAAGCGCTTGTTAAGTTGGATAAAAGAATGGAAGCAGTTGCTCAAGATATTATTGAACACTACAAGCTCTATGTCTTACCAAACGGATTCAAGGCTCAGGTTGTTTGTTATGACCGCGAGGCTACGGCTAAATACAAACAGCTTTTTGATAAGCTTGTCCCTGCTGAATGGTCTGAGGTGGTATATTCCCCAGGAGATCCAAACAGTGAAAGTGATGATCTTAAGAAATACAATACAAATAAACAGAAGCGAGAGAAAATTATTGAGCAGTTCAAAGATCCAAATCATCCGCTTAAATTCTTACTTGTATGCGATATGCTTTTGACTGGTTTTAATGCACCAGTTGAACAAGTAATGTATTTGGATAAACCACTTCGTGATCACAACTTACTTCAAGCTATTGCCCGTACAAATCGAGTATTTCCAAACAAAGGATGCGGCAAGATTATTGATTACTACGGCGTAACCAAAAATCTCTACGACGCACTCAACTTTGATGAGAGCGTTGTTGATAGCGCCATGGTGGATATAAACAGACTAAAGGAAGAATTCTCAAAAGTTATTGGCGAAATAATGGAATTGTTCGTCGGGGTTAATATTGAAGATCCATCAATCGATAATTTACGCCGATGCTTAAAGATATTTATTGAAAATCAAAGCAAACAGCAATACTTCAAAGACAAATATGGCAGACTAAAAATGCTTTTTGAGATTCTTTCACCCGATCCATTCTTGATGGAATATCTATGCAAGTTTGAATGGATCACCAGTTTTTATTTAGCGTTCGTCAAAGAATTCCAAATTGATGATGTAGACGCCTTTTCTCTTGCTAAATACGGAGAGAAAATAAAGAGCTTAATTCAACAGAAGATTGACTACGAAGGTATCACTAAGAATTTTCGAGAGTTAAATATTCACGACTTAGCCACTCTGAATAAACTCGACAAACTTCCCGAAGAAGAGAAGGCGCTTAACCTTGAAAAAATGTTGAAGCGTGAGATTTCAATTAACATTGATACTCATCCAGCATTCAAGAAATTCAGTGAACGGCTTATTGCTATTCGTGTTGAATTTGAAAAACACCAGATTGATTTAGCGGAAAGAATAAAACGCTATTATGAACTTCTAAACGATATAAAGACAAAGACAGAAGAAGCCAAGGAATTAGGTTACACTCTCCGCGAATACGGCCTATTTGTAATATCTGAAGAATTTGTCAGTGAATCGGACAAAGATGTTGTCAAAGAATTTGTAAAAGAAATGGCCACACGGCTTGAGGATGTTCTTGATGAAAATTGGCAAGATTCTTCCAAGAGAGAAGAGTTTTTGAAAGAAGCAAAACGAACACTGCAAGAATTAATCCTCAAAGACTACAAAGATAAAATAAAAGTTTCTGATTTCCACAAATATCTTAATAGATTAGTGGATGTGGTTATAAAGCGATTTTAATTATGAAAAGAAAAATCGAGCTACATAAAAAGAAAGTCGAATATACCCTAAAGGTGAGCGAGCGAGCTCGACGAATGAGATTGGCTATCTATTGTGATGGTAATTTTGTGGTAACTGCGCCACGAAATATGAGCGAGAATATTGTTGAGCAGTTTATAATCCGAAAATCGCAGTGGATACTTGATAAGCTGGAATACTTCAAAAGTATTTCTGGTCAGGTATTCGCAAAAGGCACTAAAAAAGATTACGCGGAATATAAAGATCAAGCGTTGGCGTTGGCTGAAAAACGAATTGAATATTTCAACAAAACTTACGGCTTTAAATTCAACAAGATCAATATCAAGAATCAAAAAACTCGCTGGGGTAGCTGTTCAAGAAAAGGTAATCTGAATTTTAACTATAAAATCGCTCTACTTCCCGAGAAACTATCGGATTATATTATCGTCCACGAACTTTGCCATTTGAAAGAATTTAATCACTCGCAAAAGTTTTGGAATTTGGTCGCCAAAGCGATGCCTGATTATTTGGAGGTAAGAAGTGAACTTAAGAAAAGTGGTGTTAAGTTTGTTTAATTATTATGAGTAAATACATTAAACAAAATAGGTTAGATGAAAAAGCAGTATCAATACTGAGTGATTATTTTATGAATAAGCACGGAGATAAATTCGATCTTCAATTTCATGGGATTAAAGATAATACTCCGGACACAGATGGATTTTTAAGATTGAGGGAATCAGAGGATGGCAACCCTTTAACTGGCAAATATCTTAATCAAGTCGTTTTCTTTCAACTTAAGGGTTTTGAAAAGAAAATTGATAATAATTCATATACTAGCCAAAGAAAACTTATTGATTTTTGTAAGGATATTAATCTTCCGACAATTCTTTTTGTGGTATCAAATATCAATAATGAAACTGATAAGCAAAGTGATGCTCAAATATATTGGTATCATTTTAGCAATATTAATATAGAAATATTAAATAAAACTAATAAATCAAATAGTACAAGTGTAAAAATTCCAAACCTAAAACCACTTAAGGTTGGCAAAAGTGATTTTATAGATGAATTTTATATTCACATTAAGAATTTAGCTAAGAAAAATGATTTTCTTGATTTACCAAAAGAAATTTTAGACATTGCGATCGATTTGAAAAACAAAATACTTCTCGTAGCTAGCATTATATATCTTGTGGGCAAAGTAACAAAAACCGAGCGAAAAGCAATCGCCAATTTATTAAAAATGACCGAGAGGCAAATGAATGATGTTGTGTCTAGTCTACATCAGCAGGATTTAATATATAGAGATAAGGATTTATATATTTTTAAATTGGCTAAAGATGAGATGAAACAAGATGTCGGATTGTTACTTTTATATGAATCTATAAGTAAAATTGATTTAAATAAATTATTATCTTTATTCCCTGAGCATAAACAAAGATTGCAAATTTTTGCAAATTTAGCCCAGGTTCGTCATCCTATAGTATTTGAATTTTTAGATAAAGAGGCAGAAAAAGTATTAAATTATGTCAAAAAGAAATAATGATGAAATTTTTAATAGCTTAGAGATAGTTGATGAGTATGCTCACATGGCTCCTCGAAAGGCTTTTAATATTGTCAAAGAAATAATTAAAAAGAAACCTTTAAAACCACGAGCCAATAAAATAAAAGGGTTTGGCACTCTTTATGGTAAAACACATGAAAATCTTCTCTCTCAATGCATTAAAATACTAAATAAAATTCGATATCTTGAAACCAAGAAAACTATTCAATTGCTTGAAAAATTAAGTGACCATAATGATAAATCTGTTCGGTCAGAGGCTTTGAAAGAATTTGAAAATCTGTCCAAGTATAATTTATTTGTTCTACAACAAATAGAATATGAAGCCCAAAAACAGATCTTAGATGAAGTTGAAACGTGGAGCAATGATCGTCTGCTTAAAAATTCTGAGATTGTGACCGTTGTTTCCAGAGAATTGCTTACTCCAACATTTGAAGGCCATTCGATGCCGGATTATAAAACTTTTACCTTACACTCAGGGCCTTTAGTGGTTACTCCCGCCCTTAAAGAGGTGCGTAAACGTACGATTTTATTATTAAAAAAATTATACAGCATCTCCGATAGTATATCTTTAAAGGCTAAAGTTTTACAAACACTACGAGAAGCAACGCAAACGCCTCATAGTCATTTATATGGTGATGATTTAGAGCAAATGGTTTTAGATGACACAAGTAGTATAATCGATATTTATTTAGAGATATTACCTACGGCTGAAAATGAGTTGATACAAGATATCGACGAGCAAAAGATTTGGTTCATTAGACGATTTGAAAAGAATCTATCGGAAAAACTCCATGTTTTAGATGAAGCAATAAAATCAAACTCTGCATATGAAATGTTCAAAGTATTTGTTGGATATGATGGGCGTCTTGATCCTGATTACGATTTCAATAGAGACAGACAAACTCGTTCACAAAAAGTAGATGAGTTTATTGCAAGTATATTAGATAGTAATTTTGAGGAGTGGAGAAAAAAAATTCTGTCGGTTGTAAAGAACTATTCTGTTTCTGAGCCAGGAAGTTATGGCTATTTTGAAACATTTTTATCGAAACTTGGATCAGAAAAGACAAATATTGCCATTCGACTAGTTGAAGAAAATGAGAAAGAATTGGCGCCATTTCTTATCAGTTTGATTTCAGGTATATGGAAGAGTGATAAGGTAAAGGCAAAAGAATTGATTACTGAGTGTGTAAATAAGGGTAAATATTTACATATTTGGGCATTTATATTTGTTGTTACCGACGATCTCGACAAAACCCTTTTAAATCAAATTATTGAGCAATCAAAAAAACGGAAAGATATTCAAGCACTCAATAATTCACTACGGTCTATATTACATCACTACCCCAAAAATAAATCTTTAAAACCAATTTTTATTGATTTAATTGATGAATTGAACAAACAGAAAAACACATGGTGGGTAGACAATCTTTGGTTTAAGGGTGAGTCAATACTAAATGATTTAACAGAAAATGATTGGGCTATAATCTTCGATGGGCTTCTCCTGCTTCCCAATATTGATTATCAAGCCGAAGAAATTCTTAAATTTGTTGCTAATAAACATCCTGAGGATGTAATTACTTTCTTTCATAAACGGGTTGAAATAAAATCAAAAAAGAAAAGATCAATTGATGATCGATATGATGGTGTGCCATTTAATTTTCATCAATTAGGTGTAGCTCTGAGACCTTATGCAGAGACCATTGTCCCTATATTACTTAGTTGGTATGGACACGGAGGTAAAAAACACAATTGGTTATTTAAATGGGAGGCTAGCCATCTTTTTGAAGAAATATTTCCTGGGTTAGACCCAGTGGTTGAACGAGAGTTAGTTTCATTAATTAAACAAGGAACAAAAGATAGTAGAAATATAGTTTTTTCAATCCTAAGTAAATATAAGGGTGGTTCGCACTTATTAGGTATAGTAAGAGCATTGGTTGATCAATACGCTGGAACAAAAGAATATACTGAAATAAGAGATCATATGTTCGGATATCTATCGCAGACTGGTGTAGTTTCTGGTGAGGATGGTTTTGTGAGGGCGTATCAAGCAAAAAAAGAGGAAATTCAGAGTTTAAAAAAGGATGGAGACAAAAATATGGTGAAATTTGCTAAAGAATACGAAGATTATTTAAATCAAAGAATTTCTTACGAACAAAAACGGACGGACGAGGAAATAGAGCTTATGAAGCGCGGTATAAAATAGGCGATCGCCTGTTGGTAACTCCACTTCGCAAACCCTTGTTATTAAGCTAAAGTACAGAGACCTTTAAATCCTTTGGATTTTCTGGTAAGATGTACTTAACAATTTAATATTACTGGTCGAAAGGCCAGCGACCTAACCCCTTTGGTTTTCTAAAGGATATGGTCGGGAAACCCCAACGAAGATACTGAACCCCGCGTTCAGCGACTCTTCGTTGGGTCATATCGGGAAACTGGTATGGGACCGTAAGGTCTAGCTGGCGCGGGGTTCTGTGTATCCAA
>Ga0265297_10007729_pt1 | contig 14754 bp, 33 predicted proteins | sample Munlanlwell13791_FD_192502 | JGI IMG/M metagenome (GOLD analysis project Ga0265297, IMG submission 192502) | Leachate microbial communities from a municipal landfill in Southern Ontario, Canada - Leachate well 137-91 | ecosystem: Engineered > Solid waste > Landfill > Unclassified | place... | reverse complement strand
TCATTTGCCCCCCTATAAGACAATAAAGGTCTTTCTCAAGAAGTCGTCAATTTGCTTAGCAATCGCTGGGTCTCCCTGAATTATGACAAGTGCTGTGGATGTGACAAGTTTCTTTTCAGGTTGCTCCCTACCCTCCACAATGTCATCCACATATTCTTTTTTACTTACTGTTAGTGTCAGCTTCATTTTTTCTCTCCTCTATTTGTGCGAGCATTGTTAATGCTTCGCACTGTATTTTGTGCCTACAGTTCTTACATTCCCACTCCTTACAAAACTGAAACGGAGTGGGCGGCTGGTTGTCTGCTAGTGCTTTCTCAAATACCACCTTCCTTTCCATCAGCCTGTCCCAATTACTCTGTAGTTCTTCCTGTGTAAATACCAGAGTCTCTGAGTATAGCTCAGGGAATGGCGGATTGTATGAGCCTAGTATGTGCAGACTGCTGAGTTGGTACTGCAATATATCCCTGATGTAGCAGCCTCCCATAATGTATTCTACCCAAGCTTCAGGAAGAGCTATTTTATTTTTCTTCAGGCTTGCTCTAGTAGTTTTTATCTCGCAGTACTCTTTCCCATAGGGCAAAAAGAAATCTGGAGAGAATACCACTCCATCTTTCCAGAATACGGGGAGGGTAGCTTCTTGAGGAGTGAGCACATCTTGCAATGCGAAGCCCAGAGAGAAGAGCATTAGCTCCCTGTCTGTTGGCTCTATGTCTTGCATCCTGTCAAAGAAACTCCTGGTGAGACAGGACACAAGAGTAGATAGATGTATCTTGTCTCTCTTTTCCTTAAGCTTATACAGGTCAGATAGGTGATTAAGAATTATTCTGTCCAGCTCTGGGTTGGGTATTCTCTCCATAAGTTTTCATTCTCCTAACTAGTAGCTTACTTAGCTACCCTGTGATAGATTCCGTTCTCGTCTTTAGTGAACTCTCCTGTGTCTGTCATAGCCTTAAGAAAGCTACCATCCGTAATACTTCGTTGGAGCTCCACGTCTTTTCTAATTGTAGAATCGGCATATGCTTCCTTGTTGAAATCACTGTCAGCTTTGCCGTCTAGCAATATCTTTGCCTGCTCGGTTGCCCCCGTAGCCTTGCCTCCCGCTGCCGCACCCTCAAGCTCATACACTTCCCATACAGGAGTAGGTACTTCCCCGTTGGGATATTCTGACCTGTCAGCATCCCTTTGCCAAATTGGGCGTGGCGCTGGTCTGCCTTCCTGCCCATCGCAGAATACCATACCAACTGTCTTGCCAACTGCAAAATCTATGTCTGCCCCTTCGGGAAGGAGCTTTGCTAACGACTCCCCGAAGTATCCCCACTTAGATTTCTTCTTGTTGCTCAAACCCATATTGAGAACTGCTGTGGGAAGCTCATAAGGTTCTGTTGACTGGATTACTTCCCCGATGGTAAAGTTAAGATTGACTCTTGTCCCATCATAGCCAGTTGCTGGCTCTGTGGGGAAGCCCTCCAGCACCCCTGTAAATCTGCGCAGTGGTGTTCCTGTAAAGTCCACTAAGTTCCTAACGCTTACTGCATTGCCCATTTTTGTTTTCTAACCTCCAAATATTTTTACTAGCAGGATTGTTCCTGCAACGAAGAGAAGGAATAGGATTACTACTATTATGTTCTCAACCGTACTACCTCCTTCATACAAGTTTGTTGCTCCTGTTGTGGTTTCATACCCATATCATACCATAAAGAATCCAATAAGTCAATACGTATAGAACTGTTGCGCAAGTAAATATCATTCAATTCACGTATATTATACATAGTATATACATTTATAATGATGTTGCTGAGCCAGTTAAATTCCGTATAGATACATCTTCCTCAGTAATTATCTCTCGCTTCAAAGTCTTGGGGTGTAAGGTAGCTCTATCCCATTCTATATTGAATGTGGGAAGCATTTTTTGTGCGTGTCTGGATAGCTCAAATGTTAAGCGAACCTTGTTCTTTCCTGTGTTGGGGTTAGTAAGCGATACCCTTACCATAGTATCAATCCAGTCATTGAACAGACTGCTACCCATCACTTCCTCCGAGCCAAGGTCTATAACTTCACCAGCATTATTTACTCTAGTTTTGTGCGTGTGGTGAAGCAGCACAACAGAGAAGTGATACTTAGCCTTCAGCCAATTTATGTTGTCAAGGAGTTTCTTGACATCATAGTCATCAGATATATGCCCCGTAATGAGTAAATATACTGGGTCTAGTATCAAGACTAGGTGGTTCTCTGGGCTTCTCTCTTGCGCATCTTTGATAGACTTTTCCAACGCTTGCTTACCATAGCCAGTGTCTATCTTGGAATACGGGGAAGTCTCAAAGTACATATTGAGAGGGCGAGAACCATTGCTGCTCATAAATTTTTCTACCCTATCTCTTTCCACTGCTTTGGGTAACTCAACTTGGTATCTGAGAGTGGAGCACTTTGAGGTGTGGAAGCCGAACCAATCTTTTCCTGATGACAAGCAATACATAAGATGAAGGGACAACATTGATTTCCAGGATTTAGCTCCCCCGAAAATCATTAAGGATGTCTCTGGTAGGAGTATGCCATCAGATATTATCTGTCTTTGTCTTGTTGGTTTCCAGTCCAAAAGTTCGTCAAGTGAATCTACAGGCAATGAAGTCTCCTTTCTGTTGCCCTTATTGCTTGTGTCTACTTTAAGTCTTCCAAGTATGTTTCTACATCGCTGATTATAGTGGTAGTTAAGTCATCCCACTCTTTATCAGCGTATATTCCAGAATAAATTATTATATCGTCTATGCTCATCTGATACTCGCACTTGTGGCAAATGTCATTGAGTGGGATTTGCTGCCATATATTATCCTTTATTTTTTTCTTAAGCTTTTCTAGTCGGTCTTCCATATTTCCTTTCCTCCTCTAACATTTCCCTAATGATGTCAAATCGTCTGGCTGGTATAGCCCATATTGCAGCTATCTTTCTATATTGGGCTGCGATACCAGACCAGTAGATTGCCTTACTTGCATTGCTCACTATCTACCTCCTTTCAGAATCTATATTGATGAGTCTCAATTCTTCTGCCTTTTTTGTTACATCCATTTTATCCTCCTATATAATCTACTAACCAATTTGACAATCCTCCAAGACAAAACGACCACAAGAACACCATAAAGAATAGCTGTTGGATGGTGTAAGAATCTGCCGTTCTCAATCCCAAGCAGCCACGCAATCGGATGGTCAAGGTCAAAAGCAACAGACCCAATAGCGGAGCCAAGAAGAGCCACGACTGCCAGACTTCCAATAAGAATATACTTAGAATATAACTTATCTCGTAGCCACATAGCATTTACTTCTCCAAAAGTTCTGGATTTTCATAGATATTGCCGATGACTTCTAAATTATTCCATCTGTTCAATACCCCAATTCTAGTATCCTCTATCTCAAAAGTAAGTTCATCCTCATTCCACTCTACACCAGCGATACGCCTCACTCGTTTACTTATTTCTTCATATTTTCTCAGAGAACCACAGCCTAAGCCAACCATATACTCTTTAACTATATCCCCCTCGTATATCTCTTTGCCGTTCTTGTCCTTTAAACCTGTGTATTGCATCAGTTCAATATCAGTTTCTAGCCCATCCAGATACCAATAAAATGTCCCATCAACAGACACATATCTTCCATTCTCATCCGTATATGTATAACCAGCAATATCAGCCCCATATTCTACACCATAGAGTCGTAAGGTACTAACTGGATACATTCCTCCTTTTACTTTATCCCAAGCCCTGAATTTAATCTCTCTCATTTTTATATACTCCTATCACCCGTATCAAGGATATTAAACTCCAGACGAAAACCAGTGGGACAACAACGAGTTCTACCCACCCTTCGTTATATTGATTGAGAAAGATAGTAACCTGCCAGTTATTTGAATAAGCCGTAATCATTGTGATAAATATTGCTATCACTAAGAATACAGGGGAGGCAAGACCCATTATGTCATACCATTTAAGTCTCATTTTACTCCTATATTATACCATATTCAGTGTGGTAAAGTCAACACCCAAGTTGCTAGAACTCATAGTCAGGCGCATAACTCCAGTACTTAGGGTCACACTCAGTCTGGCAGGTAGCGCAAATTTGGGGCGAGCAAACTAGGGTGTGGGATGGGTCGGTGCAGATAAAAGTATCTGGCTCGCTGTTCCACCTTTCTATCAATTCGTCTGCCTTGGATGGCGATAGTGAGAATAGAATGCTTCTCCCACCTGTATCCTCAAAGAATACACCTACTTTATCCCTCCCCCCTATCATAGTTACTACTTTGTACCTAGCTAGTTTTCTTATAGAGTTGCTCATTATCCTTCCTCCTTAAAATTACTCCAGAATTCTTTCTCCTTTGCCTTACTTATAAGCGTTCTCCATTTACTTATTGCAGATGGGCTGACACCAAGTTTCTTACCCACCTCGTATATAGTTCCTTTGAATATAAGATTCTCAATACTTTCCTGATGCTTGAGTTCTATCAGCTTCATTAGGTTAGACTTTTGATAAGGAGTAGGTTGCTGGTCTATGGTTAAAGGCTTTCTGGTATGCTTTTCAAGACACACTCCTCTTTCACGAAGTATCTTTCTTCTAATTTTCGCTGACGTTTCCATACTATAATTCTTCCAGATAGCAGTCAATAGTGTCCCAAGTAATCCCGATGGAACAGTCCTGACGGGAGTCCATACTGTCCACTATCTCCTGTGCCTGTTCCTCAGTACAAGGTATGCCCCTTTCTTCTGCTCTGTCAAGCACATCATCCTCTGACCAGATAGCGACTGCAATATGCTTGCCGTCTCTAATCCAGCCAAGTCTCGTAAGTACATCTGGTAACATTGCCATTATCCTTCCTCCTTTCCTAGCCAAACACTAAATCTTGGCACTCTTGGCACATAACTATTTTCCTGTACTCTTCCCTAGATATGACATCCCTAAACTCTGCTGCTGACTTGCCACAACACACGCAGATTTTCTTCGCATAACATTCTCTAGGGCTTCTTTGGTAGGCTACCCTTCCCCTACCTTCCGTCTTGTCGTCTACCAGACAATCATCTGTTTTCTTTTCGTCAAGCTCCAATCCCATACTCCTTTTTAAGGGCTGCAAGGACAACCCTTAGTACATCATCCAACCTGCGATATAAGTCAACATCATCTTGCTGAGATGCTTCTGTCATTAATGTTGCTATTTTATTCTCCACTGTTATTAGTATCTCCGCCCTTTCTTGTTGGGCTTTAATCTGGTCGGCTTGAGCTTGGGCTTTAGCACAGTGAGTCCCCCAGTCCTCCTCCTGCATCGGGTCATTCTTTTCATACTCATCCCAAAGTGCGTCTATATCCACTATCCCTTCCTCATCCACCTGATAGAGGGATTGGATTTTAGCCGATATTATTTTCAGACTATCTTCATAAGCCTCTGGTGTTAATTGCACAACACCACTGAATTGGTGGTCTATTATTTCCCTTATCTTCTCATTCATAGTCCTGCCTCCTTTAGTGCTTGGGATAGGGGGATAAACTTATACTCTTTCCACTCAATGCCGTCTTTCGCTTGGTGTGTATTGCAAACTTCAATCATACAGCCATTCTTTCCCAGGGCTTGGAGGATTTGCAAGGCGTAGTGTTCCCCCGTTCTGTTTACATAGTTATTATCTACCACAAAAGCGTTTCTGCTCTTCCATACGAGCTTTGCCGCCACTTCCACCAATTCTTTAATGTCTGTCATTTAAGCCTCCGCCTCTTCCTATTCTTTTATTGCTAGTACATCTGGCTCTCTTAGAATAACCAGTTTCACGTCATCCACCACTACCTCAGTCCCGCCATACCTAGCATAGATAACTCTATCCCCTATCTTCAGGCTCATCTTACCTCGTTCCCCGTCTTGCAATGGTCTGCCTTCACCTATTGCTATGACTATGCCTTCGGTAGCTTTTGCTTGCGCTGTCTTCGGTATGATTATTCCTGATGGTCTTACCTCTTCCTTCTCGGTAGGCTTGACCACTACCCTATCGTCAAGGGGGTGTACTTTACTCATCTATAGTTTCCTTTCATTCTAGTATTTTGTATCCTCTATTGTTCTATACCACAAGCCTCTAAGAACTTGGGTTTGTTGAAGTAATAATTATCACTTGCAAAATAGTCAGCCAAGTCTGTTGCCACACCGTAGACTCCGCACTGTCCCTGGTACTCATTCGTATCTAAGTTGTCTTTAATTATCTTAGCAATCGCTTTGTAATGGCGTCTAGTAAACATTATTCTTATCCTGCTGCCCCCTTCCTTTTAATACCTTGCTTCCCGCTTTAACTGTTCTACTCTTTCCTTGTTCTTTCTTTTCCTCTCCCTCATCCTGTGCATCTTCAGCTTGTGCCTTGTCATTGACCGCCTCCTTTCTCAATGCCCTGATGGAAGACCTGTAAGCTACCATTATGCTAATTTGCGTACCACATCTGCACTTGTAGGTTGCTACCTTCTCCCCCCTGAATATGCGCTTTGCACTTGCACCGCAATATGGGCATCTCTGATACCTTGGTGCAGAAGGAGTACTGAACTTTACAGCTAATCCAGCCATTGCTTTTTCTCGTTCCTTTTCCTGAACTCAATCACAGCTTGCAGCTCAAAAGAATAGTCTACCTGCCTGTGTACGCCCTCCACCAGTCCTTGTCTGACTTGGTAGTCAGTTCTGCAGACAGGGCAGTAGGTGTTCCCACATTGTAAGTCTCCGCTTACCAGTTCAAGCTCACCACCGCATATTGGGCAATCTATATCTGTCTGCTCCTCTTGGTGCAATGTGCCTAGTCTGTCTCTAACTGCCACGATAATCTTCCTGCTTGAAATACAGAACAGGACTTGCTTGCTCTGCTTTCACAATTATTTGTAGCTTCCCTATCGTTGTATCTTTTCCATACTTTACCATAAGAAGCCTAGTCAACCTGATGACCTCATCTCTGTCACCTGTTATCCTAATTATTCTGCCAGCTTGTTGTGCCATAACCAGCAATTTTCCTTTCTTATATAAGTTGTCTTAACGGAATAGCGAGCCGTCACTTGTGAATCGGTACTCGTTGTTCTCTATTGTTTCTACAATCCCTTCACGGCTTGTTATGTACTCATATTCATCACGTAGTATAGACAGGTATTCTGCCAGTAGTTCAAACTCAAACTCTTCATCAAGGTCTTCTGGAGTCAATTCGCTATTCTCGTCTTCCCCCAGCAGTGCTATCTGCTCTAGGTATCTCTTTGCTATCTGATGGGTTTTGCATAGCTTACCGTGACTCTCCACTATGTCATCTGCAATATCCTTGGCGTCTATTAAGAACTTACCTTTGATAGTATTGCGGTTCAAGTCAAACTCGGTTATGTCCAGTCCTATTATCTTGGCATCTTCTTCTGTACAGTCCCACCAGTCATAATCTGCATTTATGTCATACAGTTCCTCAATAGCTTTTTCTTGCGCATCTTCGGACAGCTCTTTGAACTCGTAGACCTTGTATTGCCTAGTGACTATTTCCACTTTGCCTATTACCTCCTTTCCTTACAAGTAACAAAACCGCTAGCGTTTAACCAGCGGATTATTCTCAATATCAAATGGCGGGGTAATGCAAGCGGCATTAGCTCTATCCCTAGCTTGCTTGCGCCCAATCATACATAGCCTACAGGTATCTGGATGTCCCCACTTGCAGTCTTTACATCCCATTTTATCTACCCCCTCTGTCTTCTTACTGCACGTATTCAAACGAAGATTGCATTCTTGTAATTCGCTTGAGATGTGCTTTCGCATACGATAATGTCAGCTTCTCGGTCTTGCCTTGAGCAACGTGAAGCCAAAAGTTCGCCCCAAAGCTGCCTATCCTTACAAACTTTCCTTTGGCATCGGTCATAGGCAACCCATCAATGCTCCACATAAAGACCTGTTTACCTCTGGTGGGGTGCGCCAATGTTTGCTTCAGCCTCATAGTGATTGCCCCTTTCCATATTACATATATTATACCACACAAGCAATACCCGTGTCAATACCAAGTTTATTCAATCAACAAGTGGTGGGCGCATTATCGTTTGCCCACGTTTGCGCACCAGCCGTATCATCCCTGCAGTATAATAATGTATAATGATGTAAGGGCAAAGTAAAAGGGGTAAGGCGGTAACTAACCCTACCCCTGATACCCGTTTGGGCTAACCTAGACCAGCCCAGCCTCTTTCAATAGTGCCATTCTTACTCGGTTGCGCCAGCCTCCGTTGTTGCTGAATTCGTGTGCCGTTTTGAACGTAGTACCTGCAGCCATTGTAATTTTCTGTTTGTCAATGGTTACTTCCGTATCCGTTGCGAACATTACATTGTCGCCAACTTGTGCCAGCAGGTCAGATGTTTTTGCGTCGTTAGCAACATAGCTGGATTTTCCACCACCACCACTGGACTTGCGTACTGCGGACTTCATCAGTCTGCAGGATGTGTCGGTTGAACCGAAGTCATTAGCATACCAGACACCATCGGCAATATCCAGTTCCCCAGCATCCTTCATCTTTTCTACAATGGCGTCAATTTTCTTTTTGACGGTCAGCGTGGTATTGGCTAGTGCCCTCTCTTTTGCCTCCCGTTCGGCAATGGCTTGCGCCTTCTCCACATTTTCCAACTCTTTGGCAATTTTCCTCACCGCCGCCCAATCACCCTTACCAGCGGCATCCTTCATTTGTGCCTCAAGCTCATCCAGCGAGAGGACTTTAGTCTCGTCTCCCATAGTAACCTCCATATTAAATTTTTAAGGTACGGTCTGGCGTTACCATTCCGCCGAACCCTTATGTAATAATTGTATCACAAAGTCCTGCCATTGTCAAGCCCCCAGAGGGATAAAATTGTTATAATATTATTAAAAACCAGTTAACATAATGTCTTCGGTAATGCGATGGCTTGCTGGTGCATATGTTCGCAGCCACCACTAGCCGCTTTTGCAATCGTCCCACATTTGCAAGTCGTTTGCAATAGCACAAGGGGGGGTATGCCTCACTAGATAACATCCACCCCCCATACGGTATCCTTACCTTACTATGTTAATTTTCTTTTTAGTTTGTTTCTCTAGAATTCTGAAATACCAAAATCCAAATACTATAGGTGACTAGTTTTCTTCGGGGCTGTTCCCATCCTCGCTGTCTATGTCCAAATTGACATTCCACTGCTTTGCGATTTCGTGTATTTGCTTGTGGGTGGCTTTAATTTCCCGAATAGCAAGCCTCCCCAACAGTAGCTCGCAGTTCATAGGAAGTACAATCACATCGCAGCCAGTTACCTTGGCAATACCAGGTAATGTCTGTAGCAAGCCATTTGATGCCTCTACAGTGCTCTTAATCACTATAAGACCAGCTGCCTTGGTTCTTAATGGCTTGCCATCCAGCCCAACAAAGTTATTTCCGCCATCGCCTCCTTGTGCCATTAGTTACGCCCTCCTCTCTTTCTAATTTTGCCGAGTCTAGGGACATCTACTTTACCGACTTCCATTTCTTCAATCAATCTGAACTCTCTGCTACTTGCTATCTTTATTGCCAGCGCAATGAAATCTGCTTTAGCAAGATGCTTCTTGGCTATCCGCAACCTGTCTAATTCTATTATTAGCTTCTTCGTAAGTGGTTTCTTGCTTAGTATGTTGTTATAGAAATCATTTCTGTTCTTAGCTCTCATAGCAACTGTGAGATGTTCGGCTGTAACAAATGTAGATGGAAGCCATAGTGGAGTCCAGCAGTATCTGCATCGCCAAATTTCTGTCCCTAGTTGCACCCAATAGTGAGCATTACAGTTAGGATTACTGTCACATAGCGGATTGGGGTAGTCCACCTTTTCCAAAGTTTCTTCTACCATTTCTTTGGCACACCTCCATATGGCTCAATTTCTTCCTTTAGCTGCTGGAGCATAACGCCAAGATGAATCATATTATCTACGTCATTACGCTCATATGCTTTCTTTATCCTTTGTATCACCGATGCCCTCCTTACGGCAATTTTCCTTCTTTCCTTCTTTGCCTCTGGCGGGATATGTAGTCTTACCCCACCTCTGTTATCAACCTTTATTCTTCTCTCAAGTGCTTCCTTCCCTTGTGCAATCCAACATTCAGGGTGGTAGTATTTCTTTATAAGCCACTTACCCCTATAGTAGGAAGTAACCACCATATGTTCAGTCTTCTCTATCGGCTCTGGACACCAGTTACATCCTGTCTGTCTGCTACATTTGGTCATCCATACATTCATTTTTGTCTAAGATACCTCATAGCAGTAATCTTGCTCACCCCAAGTTGTGTCGCTATGCGAGATACGCTAAATCCTCTTTCTCGCAGTAGCTTTGCTCTCCTTACCCTATCAACCTTGATTATCTGATACTTGGATGGTGTTCTTTCCTCAAATACAATGCAGCGTGCATACGGACACTTTTGCGTACAGAAGTCTATTCCCTTTTGGCTTTCGGCATCTTCTATACCAGCTGCCTTCATAGCCTCGCATATTCGTTTGTGCATTGGTCCATTCATATTATACATATTATATCATAAAGTAATTCATTTGTCAATATGCAGTACGCAATAAAATATATTTTAATATATATATATTATATATAATAAATGCGATTTGTTATATACGTATTGACAATATGTGGTAATGTGTGGTATAATATATAGTATAGTTAGGATGGTGGTGAGTTGAAACTACTGCACGACTTTGGAGTAAGAGCACTATTCGGCACGCTTATAATTCTTCCGTCTATTCTTACACTATGCTGGCTTGCTATTAATGGTAGTAGCGAGTCTCTTGTACTGATTGGTGAGCTGGCGGGGATAGTCATCGGATTCTACTTTGGGCAGCGCAGTACTGCAAAAAAGGAAGGAGATTCAGATGTGGCAAATAAATAATGCTGGTGGTATGAAGCTTTATGAGTACTCGGATGCGGTCAATGACGTAGTATATTGTGTGGAGAAGGATGCAGTTACGAGGCAGCAAGTAAGGGGTGGTCACTTAGCCTATGGCGAGTATGAGGTTTTCAAGTCAGGAACTCTCAAGTATGATAGTCTAGCTTCTATGTTTGCTGCTATGGAGGATGGAATATACAGAAGCCATAAGTATTGGGAAAGAATGAATGCCTTCTACAGCATCAAGTCCTTGGCGGAAATAGGGGAACGGATAAGAAAGAATCCAAGGTCTAGTGCTGTATCCTATTTGAAGTATTCCCCAAAGACATATCGTAGTGTGAAGGATGTGCAGGAATGAATCCAGGTACAGAAATACTTCCAGCAGACAACAACGGTCAGACTGAAGCGGAGAAGATAGCCCAATCTATAGTCCCCTACCCAAGGGATGATGCAAGGGCTAAGTATTTAGGCTTGCGGTGTAGCGGCTTCACTGTTCGTGAGGCTCTTCGGCTCATTGGATTCTCTCACTCTGCTTTATCCAAGTGGCGGAAAGACACGGAGTTTGAATCTCTTGAACGCCGCACTTCTGAATTTAGAAAAGAACTGTCCCAAGAGTACGCCAAGATTGAGTTTATGAGAAACTACAGACTTGTGCTGGAAAAGGATTATCGTGTACTGCAAAAGAGTCTTGAGGTTGGCAAGGATGGGGAGTCCGTTCCTTTGTCAGAAGACAATATGGAATACCTTAAGAAGCTAAGAACTCACTACACCCCTCAGCAACTTCAGATAATGGAGACACTCGTTTCTGCTGGAGATGTTGGTAGCTTTGATTTTACGGAACTTGCTTTGTCATTATCTAGGACAACCGATAAGGTAACTGTGGTTGGGAAAAGGAGTCAGCCTAGTACAGTATTAGGAGGTGATGTAAGTGGCGAGACGACCAGTTACTGCAGCAGTGAGAGCAGCATCACGAAGGAACTTAGCTAAGGCTCAGGTATCTAGAATACGGATGCGGCAACCAAGGCGTCCCAGAAGGGTAAGATAGATGGGGACATATGAGATTGTGACTACAGTGTTAAGTCTAGGAGTAGGTGGGGTGCTTGGTATTGTTATATTTCTTATGTACAGGAAGGATAGAACGGATACCGAGGAAAGATGGGCGAGTCTTGCCTCAGAATTAGTTGAGTGCAGGAGTAAAGAAAACAGAACCAGATTGAAGCAAGCAAAGGCACTTACCGAACTCACAGCACAGCTAAGGAGAATGAACGGAAGGTCGTAATGGATAGTAAAGATGCAATGCGACTTCTTCTTGAGGATAGAAAGCTCTTCAAGGAGACGCTTATGCAAATTGAGAACAAGGATAGGCAACTAGTTCCTTTTAAGGAAAATCCCATTCAGGAAGCTATGAATAGGGATTCTACTGGTAGGGATATCCACGTGAAGCCAGCACAGGTGGGCTTCTCTTCAGATGTCATCTGCGACTTTCTTATTGACTGCATCACCATCCCAGGTACTACAGCAGTGATAATCTCTTACGATGAGTTTATTACAGGAAGGCTGCTCAGAAAAGCTCACTCCTTTCACTCTGTGCTTCAGGACAGAATTCCTTCTGTAGATAGGATGCACCATAAATCTACTAGTGAAATAACCTTTAAGAAAATGAGAAGTAGTTTCTACATTGGGTCTGCAAGGGGGTTCGCCTTTGGGCGTGGTGAGAGGATAGATGACTTGTTTGCTGATGAGTTTGGATTCTGGCAACCTGAAGATACTGTGAAATTTATGGGGGCTGCCCTTCAGCGTGTTCCGCTTTCTCCACACTCAAAGGTAAGAATAGGTAGTACCGCTAACGGAGAGGGTAATGACTTCTATGAGGCTTACAATTCGGCTAAGGAAGGAAAGAATATTGGGGCATCTGTATTCACAGCTCACTTCTATCCTTGGTGGATGCTACCCGAATACAGTATGCCATATGACAGTCACTTTGCTCTTCCAGGTGATGACAGGGCTATATTGGAAGACATTTTACCAGAAGAGGAAGTATTGCTTAAGAGGTTTGAGCAGCTAGGTGTGGATGACATAGCGGCGCATAGCAAGATTAGGTGGAGGAGATACAAGATTGCAGAAATGTCCAGTCTTAGAAGAAGTGGTGAGACTCGTCTACTCTTCCAACAGGAGTACCCAGAGGATGATGTATCTTGCTTTCTTACAGCTGGAGATATGGTATATGATGCCCAAGTAATAACTGAAATGGCAAGGAATTGCTACCCCGCAGAATTTCATACTTTGTTTGCTGACATTTGGTGTCCGCCAGAAGCTGGAGAAAGCTATCTAGTAGCCATTGACCCTGGTGTCGGAATTAAGTCGGAATCAGTAGCAACAGTCTGGTCATTTACTGAGACGGAGTTCAAGCACCACGCTACCCTCAGTGGATACTACAAGGGTGATGAAATGGCGAGCAAGTGCAAAGACCTTGCTTGTTACTATAACAATGCTGTGATTGCCGCTGAAGATGCCTTAGAGTTCGTAGCGCACATAAAGGATTATCATAATCTTTACTACAGGACAGATGTAATTTCGGGGCGAGTGGGAAGGGCTATTGGATGGGCTACTACCCCCAAGACAAAGCCTTATATGATTACCGAAGTAGGAAGGCACTTGGAGAAAGTAGAAACCCACGATATAAGAATAGTCAGCCAGTTGCGGAATATAAGATGGGTAGAAGGTACAAGAGGAGAACGGGCGGTGTCTATTGGTGCAGATGACTACCACGACTCGCTGGCTATTGCTGTGTGCTGCAGGGAGACAATGCCAATGGTTAGAGGACTGGTTGGTGTCACTGGCTGGTCTGACGATTGGGGAAAATAGGAGGAAGCTATGGCAAAGCAAGATATAGCAACAAGATGCGAGGGGCTGCAGAAAGCTTGGAGGTCACGGAATGAAAAGTTCAAGCAATGGTATAGGCTTATACAAATGGTGGATGAGCTTAAGCAAGAGAAGATGGAGTCCTTCGTGGGTAATGACCCGCAGGCTTCGTTCAAGATGCTAAGACATATGCTTGACCAGAAAATTCCGCATCGTATTCCTCACGAGTACATCACGGTAGAGAATACTAAGGATGCTACTGACCTCAGTAATGTCTTTGAGACTATCTGGAGAAATATAGATTACAATCATTGCTTAAAGGGCAGAGAAGGATGGGTGTGGGACTTATCTGGATTTCTTCTCGCTACTGGCTGGTACAGTGCCTTTGCTATACCTACCATTGATGGCTCTGGAGTCATAGCTGAAGTCTGGAATCCAGCTACAGTATTCCCCGTATGGGATGATGTAATGGTGGAGTGTGCGCACGTAGTAAAGTTGGACAAGTACAAGGTAGAGAGGATAGTGAAAAGAAGCGGGTGGGAGATTAGTACAGGTGGGCTAAGGAACTTACTATCCAGCGGAGATAGAGTTCTGTATGACCACTGGAAAATAGACACTGATGGCAATGTTGTTAATGGCATATCTTTGGGCAAAGATATAGTGAAACCTTATACACGATGCCCCAAGCTTTCCAGGATTCCGATATTTACTTCCCCTGTTGGGGGGCTTCCTGATACTGGTATTATATCAGAGGATGTGCGGAGGGCGCAAGCCGAACTTGGTATGTCTTCAGTAGCGACCAATGAGAATATATATAAGTACAATAACAAGTGGTGGACATTCAGTATGCAGCTACTCAGGGACACTGCCCAGGCAAGGATTAAAGAAAAGTCCCAGGGCAAGCAAATAGTTAAGCCTGAAGATGTGAACAAGCGTGGGGCAATATTCAGGATGAAGCCAGAAGAAGATGTTTCGTTCCTTGTCCCACCACCTATTCCAGTAGAGATA
>Ga0265297_10007728_pt1 | contig 14755 bp, 13 predicted proteins | sample Munlanlwell13791_FD_192502 | JGI IMG/M metagenome (GOLD analysis project Ga0265297, IMG submission 192502) | Leachate microbial communities from a municipal landfill in Southern Ontario, Canada - Leachate well 137-91 | ecosystem: Engineered > Solid waste > Landfill > Unclassified | place... | reverse complement strand
CTCAACAAACTAGTAAGTTCTTCCCACATACTTTTTTTCCTCTTTCTTTGTATTTTTTTACTGGATAAGTCTACCTGAAGGAGACAAACGCCCAATGCTGCCGAGTCGTTCGCCGTGGGCTTCGACGCAGGCGGTATATTTAGAAAACCTTGTCCAATCCGTATAAAGCATTTTCGCCCGCATCAGAGTAATCGGCAGCTCAAGGGTTTCACCTTTTATTTCCATGACGGCACCGGGCAGTTCCAGCGCCTTTTCTCCGTTACCGGAGCCCAGCATTATCATTGTGGAACGGATGTGATAATCGAGGGCTACGTGCTGTCCCGTCATAAGGTCTCTAAAGCGCTGTCGCCAGTAGGATATCATCACCACAGGCTCAATCATCTGGCTGCAGTAAAACCCGAAACCGGCTAGTATATTCACCAGCACCGTCTGTGTGATAATCCCACCGGAAAGATTATTTAACCTTAATGCATCGGCAGGAACAGCCCACTTCATACGCTGCTTCATCCCAGCGAAGCCCTCTCTTGTTTTCAACTCAATAAACACAGGTTGCACACTATCTAGTTCATCTTCAGAACCGTACCAACGGATGCGTATCTTATTTTTATGGTATTCTCCGGAAGCCGACCGTCCGTATTGCTCCAGATCGGCGGTGTCAAAATAAAGACTATTTATCTGTTCGGAGGGGTAGTCGGCATCGGCTATGCAGACCTGCTGCAGAAGCCCGTACGCCAGCTCCACCCGGTTCGGTTCGATGTAAAATTTCCGTTCGAGTCGCTGCGGCAGGTTTTCGGTATTCGCCGGGTCATTTTGTTGAAATCGTACAGCCATGATGTTAGCCTCCGGGATTTGTGGGCTTTTCGGCAGTGGAGAAAAAACCGCCGGCAAGCCCGGTTGTGTAAGTCCCTGTGTTTTCCCTTCCTACTTTCTAAATTGATATCAGGTTTCTTAAAATCAGATGTTTACTTGTTATGGTGAAAACATTCATGCTTTATTAATGATTATGCCGTAGGATTGTTAAACAAATATGAAGCGAAAAAGACATATAAGAAAACGTGATTGAATAACGCCAGGAATATTTGTTAGATAAAATTCTATTTTGTTTAGAAATAATACTCTGGAGAAAATATGAAATTGGAGATGATTAAGACTGTAGAATTAGACTGTTATTTACTGAAGATGATAATGAGTATATTTGAAAAAGATAGGTATTTCAAGAATGGTGGACTGCAGTGTACAATAGACAGAACCTTTGAACTTTACTTCAGCGTAAACTCATGATTGTGCAATCAAACTTATACCCATTACACATTCTGGACTATTGTTTGGCCGGACGGAGAGACAAAGGAGGCTCAATCTCTGCCTGAAACACGATATATCTTCAGTTAAAAATGTCAGAAATGGTATCAGGAAATACTGTCATTTAATACTTAGAAGCGCCGATTTCTTCCATCTTACCGGTAACGACGAAGACGACTCGTTCACAGATGTTGGTGACTCTATCAGCGGCGCGTTCGAGGTTGTGGGCTACCCAGACCAAACGCGTCGCCCTTGTGATGGTTTTAGGGTCTTCCGCCATAAAGGTCAGTAACTCCCTGAAGACCTGGTCGTAAAGATGGTCCACTACGTCGTCCTCGGCGCTGATTTTCCTGGCGGCTTTGGCGTCGCGGTTGACGAAGGCGTCAAGGCTGCGGCGCAGCATGCTTTCGGTCTGCTCCGCCATACGGGGTATGTCAATCAAGGGCTTTAGAGGCGGTTCGCTGCCAATCATAATAGCTATTTTCGCGATGCCCTCCGCGTAGTCGCCGATACGCTCCACCTCGGAGATAATGTTCAGTACCGCCAGGATAATGCGCAGGTCGCTGGCCATCGGCTGCTGCGTGGCGATTAACTCCACGCACTTTTCTTCGATTTCAAATCTTTTCTGGTTAATCTTTTTATCATCCTCGACGACCTGTTCGGCCAATTCAAGATCGCGGTTTTTCAAGGCCTCTACAGAACGCGCAATGGCTTTACTCACCATACTGCCTACCGCCAGAATGTCGTCCTGAATTTCCCTCAACCTATTGTGAAAAGCCGTCCTCGTTTCCATACCTGCCTCCTTTTTTACCCGAACCTGCCCGTGATATAGTCCTCGGTGCGTTTGTCTTTAGGATTGGTGAACAATTGCGCTGTAGGGCCGTATTCCACCAGCACTCCTGCCCTATCCGGCTCCATCATCATAAAAGCCGCCGTGTCCGATACGCGCGCCGCCTGCTGCATGTTGTGGGTGACGATGATAATAGTATAATCCTCGGACAGTTTTTGCATTAGGTCCTCTATCTTCAACGTCGCCACCGGGTCGAGGGCGCTGCATGGCTCGTCCATTAAAATTACCTCCGGCTCCACCGCCAGCACCCGGGCGATGCAGAGGCGCTGCTGCTGGCCGCCGGAAAGCGCCAGTCCGCTTTGCCCCAATTTATCCTTAACCTCGTCCCAGAGCGCTGCTTGTCTTAGGCTTTTTTCTACTATCTCGTCCATCTCCCCACGGTTTTTAATGCCGTGCCGCTTGGGGCCGAAAGCTACGTTCTCGTAAATCGACATGGGGAAGGGATTGGGCTTTTGAAAGACCATCCCCACCCGCTTTCTCAACTCCACCACGTCTATCTTTGGGGCGTAGATGGGTATACCATCCAGTTCGATATTCCCCTCCACCTTTACCCCGGGAATCAGGTCGTTCATGCGGTCGAAAAGCCGTAACAACGAAGATTTGCCGCAGCCGGAAGGCCCGATGATGGCGGTGATGGCGCAGGACGGGATATCCAGCGTTATTTTACGCAAAGCCTGAAAACGGCCGTAGAAAAGGTTAACGTCTTCTGCGTTTAGCTTAGTGACGCATTTATCGACAGGCTTATTAGAGATATTGGGGACGTTAAGATTGATACTCATAACTATTTCCTCATTCTCGTTTTTATTCTTATGGCCGCCGCCAGGATATCGAAAGAAAGTACCACGATTAACAACACCAGCGCCACGGCCCACATGGTGCCGTCGGGCATATTGGGTACATGAGCGGCGACGGTATAAAGGTGGTAAGGCAGCGCCATGAACTGGTCCAGCGGCGAAGTCGGTAATGCGGGCAGCAAGAAAGCCGCCCCGACCACCAGTATCGGCGCGGTCTCTCCGGCGGCGCGGCTTATAGCCAGCACTGCACCGGTTATAATGCCCGGCATTGCCTGCGGCAAAACAATGTGCCTGACTGTCTGCCACTTGGTAACGCCTATCGCCAGACTGCCCTCGCGGTATTCTCTGGGTACCGCCAGCAGCGCCTCCCGCGATGTTGTAATAACCATTGCCAGCGCTTGACAGGCTAAGGTGAGGCTGGCGGCAAGCAGCGATAAACCAAAGTGGAAAGCCATTACGAAAACACTTAATCCAAAAAGCCCGAAGACGATACTCGGCACGCCGGCCAGGTTGATGATGGCTAAATTAATCAGCTTGGTCAGCCAGTTTTCTTTAGCGTATTCCGTCAGGTAAATCCCCGCCATTACCCCGATGGGCAATGCGAAGACAAGGGTGCCGAGCATCAGGTAAAAAGTGCCGACAATGGCGGGCAAAATCCCACCGGCTTTTCCCGCCAGCGAGGGGAACTGGGTGATAAAGTCCCAGGTTAAAGCTCCGCCGCCCTGAACAATCGTGTAGATAATGATAAATAACACGGGTAAAACGGTTAAAAACGTCGCCAGCCCGAGGAATACAAAGGCACTGCGCTGTGTTATTTTGCGCGAATTGTATGTTCTCATATTTATCATCGCGCGAACTTCCTCTTCTGGCGTTCCAGCACCCGTTCGGCGATGATGTTGACGCCGAAGGTGAGGATGAATAACACGATACCGATGGCGAAGATTGCCTGGTACTGCACCCCGCCCCTCACAGCGTTGCCGATGCTGTTGGCAATGGCCGCGGTCATTGTGGTCATGGGATCGGTAGGTGAGGCGGGCATGGCTAAAGCGTTGCCGGCTATCATTAAGACGGTCATCGTCTCGCCGATGGCTCTACCGACACCCAGCATGATGGCGGCGGCGATGCCTGACAGCGCGGCGGGGATACAGACGTGCCATATCGTTTCCCACTTCGTCGCTCCCAGAGCGTAAGAGGCTTCTTTAAACTCTTGGGGCACGGCGTGCATTGCATCCTCGGAAACGCTGACGATTATTGGCAGACTCATCAGTGAAAGCATAATAGCGGCGGTAAAACCGCACAGTCCGGTGTTCAAATTAAACAAACTTTGCACGAAGGGTGATAATAGCGCCAGCCCGATGAACCCCATCATTACCGAGGGTATGCCGGCGAGTATCTCGATGATAGGCTTAACCGTTTCGGCAACCTTGCGCGGCGCCACCTCGGATAGGTAAGCGGCACAAGCCACCCCTAGCGGCACGGCAATGATGGTGGAAATCAGCGTCACCCACAACGTGGAGATGAAGAAAGGCGCGATGCCGAAGACCGGCGGGTCGGCGATGGGATACCAGTGCGTCCCAAAAAGGAAATCCCAGGGGTTGGTGGTGCCAAAGATGGGCAGCCCCTCTTTAAGTAAAATGAAGATTATCCCCAGCAGGACTACTATCGAGAGCAGTCCCGCCAGGAATATCCAGCCTTCGATGAACCTCTCTCCCAACCGCAGCCGCCGCTTAAGTCCCCGGCTGGGAACATCCGCGGCGGTGCGAGAGGAGGGATTGATTTCCTGTTTCATGCTTTTATTCTATTACTATTTACGACAGCGGCACAAAACCGTTGTCCAGAACTACCTGCTGCCCTTCGGCGGATAGACAGTAGTCGATGTATATCTTGATGATTCCGGTAGGTTCGCCATTGGTGTAGTAGAACAACGGGCGCGCGATGGGATAGGTGCCGTCGAGCGCGGTTGCCACGCTGGGCAGAACAGCTGCGTCATTAGCAGTCTTCTTAATACCAAGGCTTTTAACTGAATCGTTTAGGTAACCCAGTCCGGAGTAGAAGATGGCGTTGACATTGGACTCCACCTGTGAGATGCCTTCTTCAGTGGACGGGAGCATTAACACGTTGCCGCCGTACTGCAGGGTCTTGTCCGCAGTTTCCATACCCGCCATCTGTACAACCTCTTCAAGGAAGTAGGCAAAGGTGCCGGAGTTGTTATCGCGGGAGAAGACGACGATGGTCGCATCGTTGCCGCCGACCTCGTTCCAGTTGGTTATCTGGCCGGTGTATATCGCTGAAAGCTGGGCGAAGGTTAGTTCGTTGACCGGGTTGGCTGGGTTAACAACGACGGACAGCGCGTCCGTAGCCACCTGAATCTCGTAAGGATTAACGCCCTTTTCATTGGCCTGCGTGATTTCCGAAGCTTTAATGGCGCGTGAAGCCTGGCAGATATCGGTGGTGCCGTCAATTAAAGCCGCGATGCCGACGCCGGAGCCGGGGCCGCTAACTGCAATACTGACCTGGGAATTTACCGCCATAAAGTTCTCCGACCAGATGGCGCTTAGGGGCGTGACGGTGTTAGAGCCGATTATTTTAAAGGAACCGGAAAGGATGGTACTGGTTGCTGTGGTTATCTGTGTGTTTGTCTGGGTAGTCGTGGCGGTGGTGGTAACTTCGGTGGTACAACCCGTTACGACTAAAGTAATCACCAATACCATGGCGAGGGGTAAGAACCATTTTTTGACAGATTTGAACAAATTTTTCTCCTTATATTCGTTTTAGTTGTGAACCGATGCTATTTCATCGAGGTATTCAGCGATTATATGATGTCCGCTCAATGCCTCGGGGTGTTCGGTCAGCAGGAGCAGTACCGCTTCTGCAGTAGCTAGATTCGTCGCCAGGGGGATGCCATGAGCGTCGCAGATTCTCAACAAGGCGCTTACGTCCGGCTCATGGGGGTGGGCGGTAAGGGGGTCATGGAGGAAGATAACCGCATTAACGTCTTCACTGGCTACCATCGCCCCTATTTGCTGGTCGCCGCCCAGCGGGCCGCTTTGCATCAAGGCGACGGGTATGTTGGTTTTTTCCATGACAAGCTGGCCGGTGCTTTTCGTCGCCACCAGCCTAAACTTGCTCATATCTTCTTTATGCGCCTTGACCAGCCATACCATGTCGTCTTTTTTGGCGTCGTGGGCAATCAGGGCAAGTGTTAATTTTCTTATCTTTAACTTCTTAGACATTACATCAATCATGCTATTCCATGATTAATTGTAATTGCCGGACTTTAAAGACAAATTAAGGGGATGTTAAGGTTTTGTTAAATTTAGGGGAGGGAATTATTGGCGGGGGAGAGTGAAGGTGAAAGTGGAGCCTTGGCCCTCATTACTCTGGGCACGGATTTCGCCGCCGTGGGCCTGGATGGTGTGCTTGGCAATAGCCAGTCCCAGACCGCTGCCGCCGGTGGCGCGGGCTTTATCGGCTTTATAAAAGCGCTCGAAGACATGGGGCAGGTCTTCTTTAGAGATGCCGATGCCGGTATCAGCGACGCTGAAGACGGCGAATTTACTATTAAAAGAAGTTTTAACTGTCACACTACCGCCGATTTTATTGAACTTGATAGCGTTGTGGATAAGATTGATAATCGTCTGGCGGATTCTGTCTTTATCTGCTTGCACGGATGGTAAATCAGGTGATAATTCTTTTTTCAACTGAACCTGCTGTCTTTCCGCCAGCGGGCTCATGTCCGCCAGGGTTTGTTTGATGATAAAGTTCAGATTAACCGTGACTTTTTTAAGCTCCACCTGGCCGGTCTCGATACGCGAAAGCTGGGTTAGTTCGGCGACTATCTGGCTAAGCCGGTCAACCTCGCCTTCGATTCTGGCTAAAAAGTCGGCGGCTGCTTTCTTGTTATTAACTGCGCCGTCTCGCAACGTTTCCACCATCGCTTTAATGCTAGCGATGGGAGTACGCAGCTCGTGTGAAATATTGCCGATTAGTTCGCGCCGCATGGTCTGTAAATTTCTTAGTTCCGTCAAATCCTGCAATAGAATAAGCGCTCCGTCCAGCCGCCCCTGATTATGCAGCGGCATGGCAATTACTCTTAAAAACCGCCGGGCGATTCCGGATTCGAATTGGGTGGTTTGCTCTTTATCGGTTTTGAAGCATTTTTTTAACGTCTCATCAACCTCATGGTCATGGACCACTTCAATGACTGGCTTGTTAACAGCATTTTCCTCTTTGAATTCAAAGAATACCCCCGCGGCCCGGTTAGCCATGACAATATTTCCTTTGGCGTCCGTCATAATAACGCCGTCGGCCATGTTGTTAAGGATATTGTCCAGCTTATTTTTTTCCACAGACATCGTGTCCGCCGCCGCTTTAAGGTTGGTGGACATTTCGTTAAATGCCTGGGCAAGCTGCCCGATTTCGTCCTTAGATAGTACAGCTATTTTTTGCCCCAGCTGCCCGGTTGCTATCCGCTGGGACGCTTTGGTAATTTCACGGATGGGACGCGTCATTATCCGGGCGATGAGCCAGACGGCCAGTACCGCCAGCACTGCGATGATAATGGTCGCTAGAACAACTATCCAGGTGATGTGATTCACCGAGTCTTCCACGGTGGTGAGGGGCAAAGCTACTCTGGCTATGCCCACCACCCCGCTCTGGCCGTTAATCGTCACCGCTACATACATCATCTGCTCCTGCACGGTAGTGCTGAAGCGGGTAATTTCACCGATGCCACCGGATAAAGCGTCAACGACCTCCGGGCGGGTGGCGTGGTTTTCCATCGTGGCGGGGTCTTCCGTAGAGTCGCCGAGGACAGTACCGTCAGGCGCGATTATCGTAATACGTGTATCTATTTCTTGGCCCAACTTTTTCGCTAATGCGTCGGGGTCGCCTCCTTGTCCCAGCAGCGACGGCAATACCGCTTCGGCGGTAATCTTCGCCTCTTGCTCCAGTTGAAACCGCAGGTTATCGAGTTGCGAGCTTCTAACCGAATTAGTCAGATAAGACCCCAGCACCAACATGCTGACGATGATGAGGATGATAATAGGGATGGCGATTCGCCACTGGAAACTGCGCATTAGCCCTCCATTTTATAGCCGGTGCCGCGGACGGTCACGAGGCGTTGGGGATGGGTGGAATTAGCTTCTATTTTCTGCCTAAGCCACCGAATGTGGACATCCACCGTGCGCGTGCCGCCGGCGAAGTCATAGCCCCAGACCTTTTCCAGCAAATGCTCGCGGCTGAATACAAGGCCCTTGTTCCTGGCTAAAAACACCAGCAGGTCGAACTCTTTAGGCGATAGCTCCAACGTTTTCCCGGATAACACGGCGCGGTGCCGCGCGATATCTATTACTAGTTCGCCGATTTTAATCGAAGTTTCGTCCGACCTTAGGAACAGCTTGGAGCGGCGCAGCATAGCGCGGATACGCGCCAATAGTTCCCGCATGCTAAAGGGCTTGGTCATATAGTCGTCCGCCCCTATTTCCAGCCCTACTATCTTATCCGTCTCATCAACCTTGGCGGTCAGCATGAGGATAGGCAATGTCATTTCTTTACGGAGAATGCGGCAAACCTCGAAGCCGTTGAGCTTTGGCAGCATAATATCAAGAACCAGGAGGTCGGGTTTATCTCCCCGCGCCGCAGCTAAAGCCTGCTCGCCGTCAGCCGCAGTGACCACGCTGTAGCCTTCCTTGAGGAGATTGTACTTTATCGTCTCCAGCAGGTTGGCGTCATCTTCAACTACCAATACCTTATTGCTAGGCATCTCTAAGCATTAGTATATGATGAAAAACAAGAGACAGCAAATTTATCTTTGTTATTATGTTCCCAGCTTTCACCACAGTATATCGCTGCATCAAGAGTATTATAATCGTATACTTTCATCTGATAAAATATAAATGGATTAACTGGAATATGGGAATAGATTGAACATCTGTTAGGAGGCCTAACAACCTCTTTTGGCTTTGGTGGTGGGTGGTAGAGGACTCGAACCTGTGACCACCGGCGTGTAAAACACTCTTAGAAAAAGGCGGAGTCCGCTTGTTTCTTTTTCTAATATTGATTGTCAATCTGATGCTCTAAGATGTCAATATATGTGGGAAAAAGTTCAAGTAATCAAACTAGGTAATAAAATATAATATGGACGTTTGTTTAACTGAATTGGGCAAGGGATATCCATCATTTAGTAATATATTCGTAACACAATCGTAATAAATAACGGATAGTATAAAAAGAAATCTGCACTATCCGGAGGCTTTAATGTCCATTAATCAAGCTGATACCGTCTGGATTCTTATTTCTTCCGCTTTGGTTATGCTTATGACACCTGGTGTTGCTCTTTTTTATGGTGGTATGGTACGCCGTAAAAATTTACTTTCTACGATGATGATGAGTTTCGTTTGTCTGGGATTGGTTGGTTTACTTTGGATTCTATACGGGTATAGTCTAAGTTTCGGCACTGATCATAGCGGTATTATTGGAGGATTTGATTTTCTTGGTCTTATGAATGTTGGGCAGCAGCCTTCGGCAATATATGCTAATACTGTACCTCATTTGGGCTTTATGATATTCCAGGCGATGTTTGCTGTTATTACCGTAGCCCTTATCTCTGGCGCTGTTGTTGAAAGAATAAAGTTTGGCTCTTTATTGATTTTTTCCGCGTTGTGGCTGACGGTAGTTTATGTTCCCATAACGCATTGGGTCTGGGGTAATGGCGGTTGGCTGGCCAGGCTTGGCGTGCTTGATTTTGCCGGCGGCTCGGTTGTGCATATTAACGCCGGTGTCTCGGCATTGGCTTTGGTGCTGCTGCTGGGACGTCGTCGAGGTTTCCCTCAGGATGCCATGGAACCGAATAATATACCTTTGGTTGTACTTGGAGCTGGTTTGCTTTGGTTCGGTTGGTTTGGCTTCAACGCTGGCAGCGCTTTAACCGCCGGCGGTGTGGCTACCAACGCTTTCGTTACTACCAATACAGCCGCAGCGGCAGCCGCCTTTACATGGATGATGATTGGCTGGCTGCATCGTCGTCCCACCATACTCGGTACGGTTACCGGAGCAGTAGCTGGTTTAGCTACCGTAACACCGGCTGCGGGTTACATTTCTCCTTTAGCGGCAATAGCTGTTGGTGTAGTTGCAGCGGTCGTCTGTTACTATGCTATGTTACTATCTAAAACCAAACTTGGCTTTGACGATTCGCTGGACGTCTTCGCTGTCCATGGTATAGGCGGCATACTGGGGATGCTTTTTGTCGGTATCTTTGCCAGTCTGGCAGTTAATCCTGCGGGCGCTGACGGCCTAATTGCCGGCAGCGCTTCTCAATTATGGAAACAAGCGGTTGGCATCGTTATTGTAGGCGGATATTCTTTCGTGGTTTCCTGGCTCCTCGGCAAGTTGATTGATAAAACAGTTGGTTTGAGAGTAAACCAGGTCGAAGAAACGGTTGGGCTGGATATCTCACAACATGGCGAAAGAGCTTATGGAGGAACCATCCGCTAATTATATTCCATTGATTCGGTTTGGAGGATGGTTAAGGGGTTCATGTTAGTGAAAACGATGGTGCCGCAAATAGCACGATTTTAAATATCAATCTCCGTTTCCACAACCGCCGCCGCCAAATTTAGGCTGCTGTTAAGAGCCATACAGAATTTTACAGACCGGACCGGTGTTTCACACAAAGGTTCACCGGTTCTGCCGAAATTCACTAAACTCGATGGTCTTCTCGAATTATTACCCGGGGGCCTCCACTAAGGCTTGAACTCCAGTCCTTAGGTTCGACAATGGTTTCTAGTCGTTCTATTTGGCCAATATCCTTGAGTCGTTTGTAGATAAGTTGCCAGGCACAAGGACGGTCCGGTCTAATCTCGCAATGGTCTTCTCGAGAACCACCACAGGGACCATTAAGCATATGTTTTGCACAACGTGTAATAGGGCAAACGCCGCCGTATTTATCCAAGACGCAGTCGCCGCATGCGGCGCATTTTTCCGTCCACACGCCTCTTTCCTCGAGTATGCCCAGAAAGGCGGTATTCAGTCCAGCGTAAACCGGTTTCTGCGGATAGCGTTCGGCGATTGCCTGGACACCGGCGCCGCAGGCGGTGGAAAGTACCGCGTCGCATTTCTCAATGGCTTCGGCAGCTTGTTCGATGAAGATATTATCGCACTGGCGTTCGATAGTAAGTTCACTTACCTCGAAACCCAATCCCTGTACCTTGGAAGCAATACGCAAAGCCGAAGCAATGATACTGACCTCCCTTTCTCCCCCTGCCAGACAAACCGTGACGCAGGTGCCACAACCCAGCACTAATATTTTTTTATGCCTTTTTAGTATTTCGACCATTTCTGGTATGGTTTTTCTTTCAGCAACTATCATTTTCCTGCTCCTGTTGTTGTGTTCTTGACCGTTTCTTTGGTTTTAATGGGGCCAAGATTGCTTACGGTCTCCACAAATTCCTTGATGTAATCCACCAGCGGTCGAGCTCCTGCGGCGCTAACGTTGACCATTCGTAATCGTTCCATCTCGATACCGGCTTCGGCTAATACGGTACGGATAGAGTTAACCCGGCGTTTGGCCAGCAGATTGCCGTCTTTAAAGTGACAGCTGCCTTCTTCACAGCCCGCGACGAGGACGCCGTCCATACCGTTTTCAAAGGCTTTCATATAATAGTCGATTTCCAGCCGGCCGGTGCAGGGTGTGCGAACGATACGTACGTTAGCTGGATACTGCAACCGCGACGAGCCTGCCAAGTCTGCGGCTGAATAGGCGCAATAATGGCAGCAAAAAGCTATTATTTTAGGTTCATATTTTCCCATCGTTAGACCTTACCGCTCTTTAGTGAAACCGGTGTCTCCTCTTTTTCTTGATATTCCTGGAGCAGTTTTTCAATCATGGATTTAAACTGCTCGGACTCAAAATGCCTAAGCTGTATCGCCTCCGCTGGACATTCCGAAGCGCAAATGCCGCACCCCATACACTTTGCCGCGTTGATTTCCGCCTTGCGATTAATGTTAACGGAGGGAGCGTTATAAGGACAGGCTCGGACGCAGGTCATACAGGAAATGCACTTATCCTGGTCGACCGTAGACACCTGGGCGCTTACCTCCAGTTGCGTCTTGGAAAGTATCGTCGCTGCCCGTGCCGCGGCGGCTTTAGCCTGGGAGATATTTTCATCCGCCATCTTGGGCGAATGAGCCAGCCCGCACAGGAAAATGCCTTCCGTAGCAAAGTCCACCGGACGCAGCTTAAGATGCGCCTCGTTGAAAAATCCGTCCGAGTTCAACGGCACTTTGAGCATGTCTGCCAGCTTGCGGTTTTCTTTAAGCGCATCGACGCCGGTGCTTAAAATAACATTGTCTGCTTCTATTTCTATGGTTTCCGGGAAGTCGGGGCTGTTCAAGGTGACCAATAACTCATCGTCACCGGCAATAACCGGTGGTTTTTCTTTTTCATACCGCATAAAGATAACGCCGGCTTTTCGCGCCTTTTGATAGTATTTTTCACGGAAGCCATAAGTACGGATATCGCGGTAGAGCACATATACATTGGTATTCGGGTTTCTCTCTTTAAGTTTTAAAGCGTTTTTCACCGCCATCGAACAGCAGAGGCGACTGCAATAGCTGCGCTCATCGTTGCGTGAACCGGCACATTGTATCATGACGACATTGCTGGGTTTATGGTTAAAGGTCTTCTTATAAAGCGCTGCTTCCAGCTCTACTTGAGTCATGATTTTCGGTGATTGCCCCAGCCGGAAGTCTTTGGTCATCGCCGGATTAGCACCGGTCGCCACGATAATTGCGCCACCAGTTGCTTTACTTTCTTTGTTTCCTTCAATAAGAGTGATTTCAAAACTACCGATAAAACCAGCGACGTTTTTAACGTCACTATGGAGATGTAACTCGATGTTAGGATTCTTTTTCACACGTTTAATCAGGTTATCGATGAAGGGCTTGACCTCGGCATGCTCAAGGGTATAATGCAAGTTTCTGAAATTTCCGCCGAGACGCCCACTCTTTTCGATAAGTATTGTTTTAAATCCCTGGTCGGCCAGGGCTAAAGCCGCTGTCATCCCGCTGACACCGCCGCCAATGATAATACCGGTCTGGTTCACGTTAAAATAAGAACCCTGCAAGGGCTTAAGGAGCCTTGCACGAGCTATAGACATCCGCACCAGTTCGGTGGCTTTTTGCGTGGCGGCTTCCGGCACCGAAGAATGTACCCAGGAGCACTGGTCGCGGATATTGGCAAGTTCGAAAAGATACTGGTTTAATCCCGCCTCGCGTAACGTATCACGGAAGATAGGCTCGTGGGTGCGTGGCGTGCAGGATGCCACCACCACGCGGTTAAGTTGATGTTCACGTATCATATCCCGGATATTATCCAGGCTGCTGTTCGAGCAAGTGAACATCGTGTCCGCGGCAAAGACCACATCCGGTTCTTTAGCCGCTTCGTCTCTAACACGCTCCACATCTACCACTGAGGCAATATTATGCCCGCAATGACAGACAAATACGCCGATGCGCGGCGCTTCGTCGGTGGTATCGTGTTCATCTGGAAAAGTAGTTTTGGTGATTAAGGTATTTCTCGATGATGCCAGCAGTTCCATCGCCATCGAAGCAGCGGCACTGGCCTGAGTTACTGTTTCCGGGATATCCTTGGGCTCCTGGAACGACCCCGCGGTAAAGATACCACCGCGCGATGTCTCCAGAGGCGATAACCTATCGGTAGCACAGAACTTATATTCATTCAGCTTGATGCCGAGCTGTTTGGCAGCTTCTAGTGTGGATACTGACGGCTCCATGCCTACGGATAAAACCACCAGGTCGAACTCGCGTTCTTTCACTTTATTGGCATCATCAATGAAATGCAGCTTTAGATTTTTCGAGCCGGGCATTTGCATAATGCTCGACGGAATACCCTTAATATAGCTGACGCCCTGCTGCTTGGCTCGTTCATAATACTGGTCGAAGTCCTTGCCATAGGCGCGAATATCCATGTAGAAAATAGAAGCCTCCAGTCCCGGTACATGATCGGCAGCTATCATCGCTTGTTTAGTCGAGACCATACAGCAGACCGATGAGCAGTATTCGTTGCCGCAACGAGTATCTCTCGACCCGACGCATTGAATCCAGGCGATTCTTTTCGCCGGTTTGCCATCGGACGGGCGAACGACATCGCCGCTGAAGGGCCCTGATGCAGAAAGCATTCTCTCAAACTGTACGCTGGTCAATACGTTATGATATCGTCCGAAGCCGAATTCCCCCTTCTTCTCCGCGGCGAATTCAGTGAAACCGGGCGTTAAAATGACGGCGCCGACATCCAGATCCACCGCACGGTCTTTCATACAATGGTCAACGGCGCTCTGGTCACAGGCGGTGACGCACTGTAGACATTCGGAACACAAAGCGCAGTTCAAACAACGCTCCGCTTCAATCAGAGCCTGTTCTTCCGTCAGCCCGCCTTCGACTTCTTTAAAATTAATGACGCGTTTAGCCACAGCTAATTCATGGGGTACGGCGCGCTCTATTTTCTCTTTATCTTTCGTTGTAGGCAGCAACTCCTGCGGGAGGGGCTTGATAGAATCTTCAAAGCGGTCAGCCCGCATATCTTCGCCGTTAACGTAGCGCACTATTGATTCAGCGGCGCGTTTTCCAGCAGCCACCGCCAGTATGACCGAAGCCGGACCGGAAACGGCATCGCCGCCAGCGAAGACGCCTTTGAGCGACGTTTCCAGCGTCACAGCGTTGGCTTTGATGCTGCCTCTTTCTATCGCCATCTTCGAATCGGTAGTCCATTGTTTTTCCAGCGCCTGCCCGATGG
>Ga0265297_10007727_pt1 | contig 14756 bp, 11 predicted proteins | sample Munlanlwell13791_FD_192502 | JGI IMG/M metagenome (GOLD analysis project Ga0265297, IMG submission 192502) | Leachate microbial communities from a municipal landfill in Southern Ontario, Canada - Leachate well 137-91 | ecosystem: Engineered > Solid waste > Landfill > Unclassified | place... | reverse complement strand
AAATCGGCGGGATCATGGGAGAATATTCAGATTCAGATACCGCTGTCATCGGCCCTGTCGTGCTTACTCCGGAATGGACGCAATATACCATCGATCTAAAAGGCAAAGACATGTCCTACATTATTGGCGGTTTTTGCTGGTCGGCCAATCTGGATGTGAATCCGGAAGGCGCGAGTTTCTATTTGGATGAGATAAAGTACGAATAACGAATAAGATAAGGCAGGGTAAGAGAAAAACATGGGGACGGTTCTATTTTTCAAAAAAAGGAAAAGCGATAAAAATAGAACCGTCCCCTTTCTTTTGGTTCTGGCCTTTATTTTTCTTTGCTGTTCTTCCTGCGCACAGACTAAGAATAAGATTTTTATCCGAAAACTCAAAAACAGCCATTATCAGCTGATCGTCGAAGGTAAGCCTTATATTGTCAAAGGCGTTTGTTATAATCCCGTCCCTATAGGCCAGAGCCACGATTACCAATGGTGGTCTGACCCGAACAGCCCATGGATAACCGACGGCAAGCTGATGAAGGATATGGGAGCCAACACGGTCAGGCTTTACAGGGTCCCCACTGATACCCAGGAAACAAAAAAGGTCATCCGGGACCTCTACCAGCTTTACGGCATCCGCACAATACTTGGCCACTGGCTCGGATTCTGGGAATATCCATGCCCGTTCTACGCCGACAAGACATTCCGGGACAGGATAAAAAAAGAAGTTTTAGATATGGTCGCCCTCTATAAGGATGAACCGGGGGTCCTTATGTGGATCTTGGGAAATGAGAATAATTACTCCTGTTTCGGCAGGGTAAATCCCTGGTCAAGCGATGAGATCGACAAAGAGACAGACCTGCAGAAGAAAAATCAGCTGCGCGCCAGGATCTATTATTCTTTCGTAAATGAGCTGGCAAGGGAGATCCACAAGATCGACCCTCTACACCCGGTCGCGCTCGGCAACGGTGAGCTGGTGGGCCTGGATGTCGCCGGCAAGGTTTCCGGCGACATAGACCTGGTTGCCTGCATTATTTACCGGGGAAAGACTTTCGGGAACCTCTTTCAGTCCTTAAGGGCGACTTTTGATAAGCCGATACTCCTGTCGGAATTCGGAGCGGATAGCTACGACGCTTATTTGAATAAGGAAGACCAGAACATGCAGGCGTTTTTCCTGGAATCGCAGTGGCGCCAGGTATACGAGAACTTAGCCGGTGTTAAAAAAGGCGCCGGCAATTGTATCGGAGGAACGCTCTTCGAGTGGACCGATGAATGGTGGAAGCATAATGAAAGCTTCGCCAGCGATTGGCAAGTGCACAATACGGAGCCGGGCTGGTCAAGCGGAAGCTACTACTTTGATATACAGGCCCCCCGCAACATGAACATGAATGAAGAATTTTTCGGGATAACCGCCCTTTCGGAAGAGTTGGAAAACGGCATAAATAAGCGCATACCCAAGAAGGGCTATTACGTCATAAGGGAATTTTGGAAAAATCCGGCTCAGGGAACAAAGAAAAATCCGGTGAAGGGGAAATGAGAAAAATCAAAATAATATCTTTGTTTTTATTATCTTTCATGATTTTAGAATTGCGATGCGCGGATCATGTATCCTTCGCCTTAGATAATAACGCCGTGCTTTCCCTAAGCAAGCAGATCATTGAGGCAAAGTCCCGGGAGGAGCTTTATCCTTATTTTCAGGAGCTGAAAGAACTGTATTTTAAGGAAAATAGATACTCGGAGCTGGTGGATTTCTTAAGATCCATCGGCAGCCAGAAGGAACCATCAGCGCCTTTTATTGATTATTACACGGCGTTGGCGCGTTATTCCCAGCTCAAATATCTGGAAAGCACGCAAAGCTGGGATGAATATTTCAGCAAGGGAAATGATTACCGCGACGACATAACGGCATCCGCCAAAAATGTGATCAAAGCTGCCCCCAATACTGAACCTTTGAATATCTATGCGCGCCTTATCCTTTGGCAATTCCATAACGACCAGCAGGATGCCTTCGCCGAATCCAGCCGCGCGGAATTGATGAACGCGCTTTCGGAGTATTCCGCGAAGGCTTTATACATAAAGCCGATAAAAGACGCGGCTGACGCTTTATTGTCGTACGGAGAAAAGGGCGAATCTTCGCGTTTGTATAAAATGTATGTGAGCAAGCTCTTCGTCTCAACCAAGGATCCGGACGAATTGCGGCAGATCGCTTCTGATTTCTATAAAGAAGGGAACCTGGAATTATCCGAGTCAGTTTATGATACTTACATCGAACAGATCGCAAAGACGTATCCGAAGGAACAGCTTGTGCCTGTTTTGATTAATATTGCCAGGGATTTCGCCTATAAAGACGAGGGGATAAACGATCCTTCTTACGCCGAGAAAATATTCAAGAAAATAGGGTCGCAAGGGATGAATGACGCCTTTGATGAGGAATTAAGTTATTTACGCGCTTTGAACGCGGAAAAAAGCAAAGATTTCCAGGCGGCAAAAGGCCTGTATCTCGATTTGCTGGAACGCTTCCCCCAAACAAAGTACACCGATGAGGCGCATTTTAAGGTAGCGATCATTTCTTCTTTTATATTGAAGGATCCAAAGACAGGAAAAGATTATTTCCTGATGTTATCGGCCAAAGAGAATTCAAGCCCGCAGGTTATCGCGAGCTTTTATTACCTGGGCCTGCTTGCGCAGTGGGAGAATGACCCCGAAAAAGCCGTTGAATATTATAATGAGCTTATCGAGAAATCCGGCGGCGAATTTCCGGAGACAACTGCCGCGGCCGAAGAGAGGATAAGCGAAATAACCGATTCGGTACCGTTGGAATACAACCTGAAGACATTCCTTGACCTTTCTTTAAGAACTGAAAGCCCCGCGTTCGAATCGGGCAGGGCAGAATTAACATCTTCTAAGCGCCTGGTAAATAAAGGAGAAGCCGTTGAGATCTCCTGCGTTCCTTACGGCGTCCAAAGCGGTTGTATGCAGGTGGAAGTCCAGTATCTCTGGTCCGGCGATACCGGTACAGCCAAGCCCGCGCTTGAGGCAGCCAGTTTTAATACCTCCTATGCGCAACCCGGCATCAAGCTGGTAAGCCTGGTCATAGTCTCTCCCGGAGGCATTCTCGACCGGAGCATAGAAATAATCGATGTCCGTTGAAAGTTTTACATCCATTAATACTTGACTTATTTTGCTTTTGTTGGTAGTATAAAACCAACATGCCCCACGTAGACCTTCAAAGAGAAGAACTCACCGAAAAAGAAAGGCGCATTATAGATATTCTAGAGATTCTGCGCCGCCGCGGACCCCTTACCCGCCCCGATATTTCCAAAGAATTAGGCATTAATGTCGTCACTATCTCCAATTACATCGATGAATTCGTGAAGAATAACCTGGTGTTGGAGAAGGAGTTAGATATATCGGAGGGCGGAAGAAGGCCGGCGCTCCTTGAACTTAATCCTCAGGGAGGGTATATTATCGGCGTGGGCTTGAATCTCATGAATATGGTCGGCCTGTTGATGGACCTTAAGGGCAATATCATCACAAAGACGCAGATCGTCAGGCCGAAACCCTCGGTCAAAGAGATCACCGAATGTTTATTGGAGATCATCCGCGAAATACTCAGGCGTTCAAAGCAATATACTTCAAATATCAGAGGCGTGGGCATAGGTATCGCCGGGTTGATCAGTAAAAAAACCGGCTCGATACACTGGCCGCAAAGGCAGGACGGCCGCTATAGTTACGCGTCCGTGGATATACCCTTGTTAGATCTGATCGAAAGGGAATTTGACCTTCCCGCCCTAGTCGAAAACGACGCTACCTGCGCCTGTTTCGGCGAATACTGGCAGAGCCTAAAAGGCCAATTCAAGAATATCGTGTATATGTTCTCCGGGGTAGGCTGCGGGATAATCATCAACGGGGACATCTACACGGGCACAAGCGGTTACGCCGGGGAAGTCTCGATATATAATTACAAAGAGGACGATCTGCTTAAATGCCCGGAACAAGGCGGATGTTACTTGAAGCGCTGGGAAGCGGACTTGGGGATCGTCGATGAAATAAAATCGCTGTTGGCTAAAGACGCCTCCGGAGCCGAGAATTTTTTTAAATTGACCTCAAGCAGCATAAACAACGTGGATTTAAAGAGCGTATTTGCCGCCGCGAAATCAAACGATCCGATCGCCCGCCTGGCCCTGCAAAAAGGAGCCACGCGCCTGGGAATAAGGATAGCCTATATCGTGAATTTATTGAATCCGGAAGTGATAATAATAGGCGGGGGCCTGGAAGAAGCAGGGGAAGAATTCCTGAACCGGGTAAGCGCCTCTATCAAAGAGTGGGCCTTCAGGGAAACATCTGAGAATTTGAAAGTTATTTATTCTCAACTTCGGGAAAACGCCGTGGCCATAGGAGCGGCAAGTTTAGTCACGCAGAAAGTTTTCGCCAGGATATTATAATGGACCGCAAAGTAAAATTTGTGATCACGATGGCTCTCGGAGTAATGCTGGCAATAAGCCTTTTTAACGGCCTGGCGACTTACAACGCGAAAAGGGCGCTTGAGGTTGAGTTCAGCTCGTTAAAGGTCGAAAATGGAAATTTATCCAAAAAGCTTAATGACATCGCCAGGGACAGGAAACTGCTTGAAGAGCGGGTTACTGTTTTAAATAACGATTTAGAAAAGTCATCGCGAGAAACTCAGGATTTGCGTACCCGGTATGATTCGGCGGTAAAAGAAAGAGATGAATTGATTGAGAAAGCAAAAACCCTGCAAAAGAATTATGACAAATTACGGGCGGACCTGGCCAATGTGACCCGGGAAAAGCAGAAACTGGGCCAGAGGATGGAAGAAGGCCTGAATCCCTTAAAAAATGAGAATGTCAAGCTAAAGCAAGAGCTCGCTAATGTAAATAAGATTAAGAGCGGATTGGACGCGGAGTTAAGCAAGCTTAAAGGAGAAAAGTCCGGTTTGGAGCAGAAGCTGAGCCGCATAGATTCCGTCCTCCAGGAGAAGCTGACAAATTTAAGGTACCTTAGTATCAAAGAGGAGCTGGACGCCATCGGCGCCGGGACACAAGCCGGTCAGGCGCCTTCCGAACCGCAAGCGCAAAAGGAATCCGTTGAGCTGCCGCCGATAATCGTAAAGCCTCAAACGCCGGCGCAGCCTTTCGAGACAAGTTCGTCAGCTTCGGCGAGGCCCGCCGGCAGCGTCTTGGAAATAAATAAGGCAAATAAATTTGTGATAGTAGATCTGGGCAGGGACTCCGGCGTAAAGACCGGAGACACATTCAGGGTATTCAGGCACGGCTCTCCCATAGCGATCATTGAAGTCATCCAGGCGCGGCAGGGCATATCCGCCTGCGACATAAAAGAAGAGAGCCTGCCCGTAGAAACAGGCGATATAGTTAGATAAAATTTCCACGTTTTCATTTTAAATGCGCATTAAAAAAGGGCCTTCAAAAACTGTTTCCATAAACGACGTTGCCCGCCTTGCAGGGACTTCCATCACCACAGTCTCGCGCGTAATAAATAAAATACCCACGGTAAAGGAAAAGAACCGCCTGCGGGTGCTGGATGCGGTAAAACAGCTCAAATTCCAGCCTTCCATCTTCGCGCAGCGTTTGGCTACGGGGAAAAGTAATGTCGTAGCGCTTGTTATCCCCCGCTATGAAGGCATTTTTTACTCTTTTTACGCCCTGGAGCTGATCCGCGGCATAGGCACGCTTTGTGAGGCGCTGAAACTGGATTTATTGCTGCATCTGGCGGATCCGAAATCCGCGATCAATTTAAAAGGTATCGGCGGGATAATCTTCGCCGATATCATCAGTAACCGCCTGCAGCTTGAGGATGCTTTGGTTTCCGGAATACCGTCCATAGTCATAAATAATTACGTCGAGGATCTGGAGGTAAGCTGTATCTCCATCGATAATATCGGCGGCGCGTATGAGGCGGTAAATTACCTGATCGGCCTGGGCCATAAAAAGATCGCGCACATAACCGGCGACTTGATCACCCAGGCGGCAGCCTGGCGGTTTGAGGGCTATAAGAAAGCGCTGAAAAAAAATAACATAGAATTACGGCAGGAATATATATTCAAGACCGACTACTCAAGGGGCCAAGCGCGCCAGGCCGCTGAGAAATTAATTAATATGCCCGACAGGCCTACCGCGGTATTTGTCGCCTCCGACTCGATGGCCCTTGAGGTGATGGCGGTGGCGAGGGAATCAGGCCTTAAACTCCCGTCCGAGCTGTCGATCATGGGTTTTGACGATAACCCTTCCGGGCTTTACGGCCCGGTAGCCTTGACTACCGTCCGGCAGCCGTTGATAAAGATGGCGGAAGACAGCGTAAAGGAACTGAACCTTTTAATATCGCGTAAAGATAAAAACGCCAAACCTAAGAGGATTTTGCTTCCGACGGAACTGGTGATCAGGGAATCCTGTCAGCCCCCGGCTCATTAGTCCTTGCACAAAATATTGTATACAAATAATATTCCAATACCATATATTGTATTTTGTCTTGACAAAAAATTTTGAGGTGTTATATTGATTTTATTAACATTTGGCGTAATCAGTTTTTCTTTTTAATCCGGAGGACAAATGAAACTCGAGCTTTCAGACAACGCTTTAAAAGTCCTGGAGAGAAGGTATCTGAGCAAGGATGAAACCGGAAAAGTGACGGAGACACCGGAAGGGATGTTCCGGCGCGTCGCCAAGGCGATCGCGGCAGCGGATAAGTTTTACGGCGGCAAAGACGAGGAGATTACCGTTTTGGAAGATGCCTTTTACCGGATCATGACCGCGCTCGAATTCATGCCGAATTCGCCTTGCCTGATGAATTCCGGAAAAGAATTGGGCCAGCTTAGCGCCTGCTTCACGCTTCCTATAGACGACTCCATGGATTCCATATTCGAGACGCTTAAAGCGACCGCCATGATACACAAGAGCGGAGGAGGCACAGGGTTTTCCTTTTCGAGATTGCGCCCCAAAAACGCGGTAGTTAAGACTACCGGAGGAGTGGCTTCCGGGCCGGTTTCCTTCATGAAGGTCTATGACGCCGCGACCGAGGCCGTGAAACAAGGCGGGACCCGGCGGGGAGCGAATATGGGGATACTGCGGGTGGACCATCCGGATATCATGGAATTCATCACCTGCAAAGAGAATAATAAGGAGATCACGAATTTCAATATCTCTGTTTCCATAACAGATGAATTCATGAGTAAGCTTGAAAATAATGAAGAATATGATCTCATCGATCCGCATACGCATGGCCCCGTCCAGCGCCTTAACGCCAAAGAGGTATTCGACCTTATCGTAAAACAGGCGCATAAGAACGGAGAGCCGGGTCTTATTTTTATCGACCGCATGAATGAGTTCAATCCCACCCCAAAGCTGGGGAGATACGAATCCACTAATCCATGCGGGGAGCAGGTTTTGCTGCCCTACGAAAGCTGCGATTTAGGTTCTATAAATTTAGCCAGGATGTGCCGGCAAACCGGCGGCCGTTACGAGATCGATTGGGATAAATTGAAAGAAACCACGCGCCTTGCCGTCCATTTCCTGGATAACCTCATCGATGTAAATAAGTTCCCTATACCTGCGATAGAGAAGGCGACAAAATTAACCCGTAAGATCGGCCTGGGCGTGATGGGATGGGCCAGCCTTCTTATCCGGCTGAATATACCTTATAATAGCGAAGAGGCGGTCGCTCTCGCGGAAAAGGTAATGTCCTTCATATTGAATGAAGCCACGAAGAAATCCCTCGAGCTGGGTAAAAATAAGGGCGTCTTTCCTTCTTTCAAAGGCTCCATTTATGACAGGAAAGAAGGTTCGCAGAGGCTGCGTAACGGCACATTGACCACTATCGCTCCCACAGGGACGATCAGTATTATCGCCGGGCCGTGTTCTTCCGGCATAGAGCCGCTGTTCGCCATATCTTATTATCGTAACGTAATGGATAACGATAAGCTGACCGAGGTCGAGCCTTTATTCGAGGAAGTGGCGAAAAAACGGGGATTCTACAGCCGGGATCTAATGCAGAGGATCGCGGAAAAAAGTTCCATCCAGGATTTTACCGAGATTCCCGAAGACGTTAAAAGGGTATTTGTGACTTCCCACGACATCTCTCCCGAATGGCATGTGCGCATGCAGGCCGCTTTCCAGAAATTCACGCATAACGCCGTTTCCAAGACGATCAATTTTTGCCACGAGGCGGCAAACGAAGATGTGAGGCGCGCTTACACGCTGGCATACGAATTAGGCTGCAAAGGCATTACTATTTACCGTGACAGGAGCCGTGAAGAGCAGGTCCTGAATATCGCCCGTAAAGAGCAGAAAGAGGAAGTCAAAATACAGGAATTTAAGCAAGAGATCGCCCCCCGGCCGCGCCCGGAAGTGATCAACGGCACGACCACCAAGGTGGCCACAGGATGCGGGAATTTATACGTAACCATTAACAGCGACGAAGAAGGAAGGCCTTTTGAGCTCTTTACCCAGATGGGTAAGGCAGGGGGCTGCGCCGCTTCCCAGCTTGAAGCTACAGGAAGGCTTGTTTCCCTCGCTTTCCGTTCCGGAATAGAGGTAAAATCCATTATTGAGCAGTTAAGGAATATCCGCTGCCCCAGCCCTTCCTGGGAAAAGGGCCAGCGCATATTCTCCTGCGCGGACGCCATTGCCCGCGTTATAGAAAAAAGGCTGACGAACGGCGGTGCCCCGGATGTTTCCATGGAACCGGCAAGCGTCGCAATGAAACATTCCCACAGCGATGAGCATGGCGCAGAAAGCAGTAATGACATGATCGCGGAATTGGAAGTGAACGGAGAAATTGTGGGAGTTTGTCCGGATTGCGGAGGGGCGCTGCACCACGAAGAAGGATGCCAGAAATGCCACGCCTGCGGATTTTCTAAGTGCTGATGAAAAAGATACTTTATATAGTTTTGGACGGATTAGGCGATCTTCCGATCAAGGAGTTAAATAACAAAACGCCCCTGGAGGCGGCATTGACTCCTAACCTTGACCGCCTTGCCCAAAAAGGAAGAACCGGAATAGTTTATCCGGTAGCCAAAGGCATGGCCCCGGAATCGGATATTGCCGTAATCAGCCTCCTGGGCTATGACGCCCACAAATATTATACCGGCAGGGGGCCGTTGGAATCTTTTGCCGAGGGGCTGATGATACACGACGGTAACCTCGCGCTGAGAGTTAATTTCGCCACAAGCGGCCCCGACGGCGTGTCCATAAAAGACCGCAGGGTAGGAAGGAACCTGACTACCGAAGAGGCCGCTATTTTGGCTAAAGAGATAAACTCCAAGGTTACTTTGTCCGGAGCGACTTTTGAATTCAAGAATACGATCGGCCACCGCGGTGTCCTGGTGATCAGGGGGATGCGTTCGAAACTCTCAGGATGGATAACTAACACTGACCCCGCCTACGACAGGGAAGGCGTATTCGGAGTGGCCAAAGAAAAGTTCGAAAATCTTGTCTCCCAGTCCGTTCCCATGCCGGGTTACGAAGATTCAAGCGAGGCAAAAGAAGCGGCTTCTCTTCTTAACGAGTTTACGCAAAAATCGCACAAGGTCCTTGATGAAGCGGCGGTAAACAAAAAACGGGTAGCGGAGAACAAGATGCCGGGAAATCTGATTTTATCCCGCGACGCGGGGGACCATCTTCCGAAATTCCCGAAGATAGAGAGCGTCCATAACCTGCGTTTCGGTTCTTTTGTGCAGATGCCGGTGGAAAAGGGGATCGCCTTGTTAACCGGTATCGATGTCATCGATGTCCCGTCTTCAAGCGGCCATCCGGACGTGGATTACGCTGTCTGGGCAAAGGTAGCGCTGGAAACCATCAAGAAATACGACGGGATTTACATCCACATAAAGGGCCCGGATGAGCCCGCGCATGACGGAGATTTCATCAAAAAGCGGGAAAGCGTGGAGCTGATCGATAAATTTTTCTTTTCCGGGCTTTTACCCAAGCTGGATATTGAGAATACAATTGTCGCCGTTACCGCGGACCATTCTACTGTCTGCGCCATCAAAGCGCATTCCGCGGATCCGGTGCCTTTGCTTATTTCGGGCGGGAATGTCAAGCCCGACGGTTCGCTTAGTTTTTCAGAAAAAGCGGCAAAACTCGGTTCCATTGGTGAACTTTTGGGCCGGGACATCATGCCCCTCCTTGTAAAGTCAGCACAATAAATAGAGGGACGCCCTTTCAGCCAAAGCTAAGGGTGTCCCCATAACGCATTAATAGCGGGCTTTCTCTCCCGATTACCGGAAGATTGTCCCTAAAAGAGTATGTACGACGTGATTGTTATCGGCGCTGGGCATGCGGGGATCGAGGCGGCTTTGGCTTCGGCGCGCATGGGCTGCAAGACCCTCCTTTTGACTTTTAAGCGGGAGACTATCGGCCTGATGAGTTGCAATCCGGCCATAGGCGGAGTGGGCAAGGGCCAGCTTGTTAAGGAAATAGACGCGCTCGGCGGGCAAATGGGCGCGGCGGCAGACGCCTGCGGGATACAATTCAGGATACTCAATGGCTCAAAGGGCGCGGCAGTGCAGTCTTCGCGGGCGCAGATTGATAAGAATGCGTACGCCAGGTATATGCAAAAGGCGCTTGAGGGACAGGAAAATCTTTCCATAAAAGAAGCAGAAATAAAGAAACTGATAATAAGGCCCGGAATGATCTCCGGAGTCATAACTTCAGCAGGCGAAGAGGTCCGTTCTTTATGCGTAATTGTGTGCGCCGGTACATTCTTAGACGGCCTGATACATATCGGCTTGAAACATTATAGCGCCGGGCGCATTAATGAGCCCGCGGCATGCGATCTAGCGGAAAACCTGCGTGAAACCGGATTTAGGCTATTAAGGTTCAAAACCGGCACCTGCCCGCGCCTGGATAAGAACAGCATAGATTTCTCCAGGCTGATCCTTCAGCAAGGGGATGAGCCGCCCAAGCCGTTTTCTTTTTCCACGAAAAAAATAAACCAAAAACAGATCCCCTGCCACATAACATATACCAATACAAATACCCATCGGATAATCAAGGATAACCTGGATAAATCGCCATTGTACGCCGGGATAATCAAGGCAACGGGCGTACGCTATTGCCCATCCATAGAAGATAAGGTGGTAAAGTTTGCCGATAGAGAACGGCATCAGGTTTTTCTTGAGCCGGAAGGATACGATGCTCCCGAGATCTATCCCAATGGTTTATCTACCAGCTTACCCGAAGAAACACAACTCAAGATCCTGCATTCCATCGAAGGGTTAGAAGAGGCGCGCGTGATCCGTTTTGGCTACGGCATAGAGCATGCCGTGGTAGAACCCACTCAAATTTATCCTACTCTCGAAACGAAGTCGATCAAAAATTTATACCTGGCGGGGCAGATAAACGGTACGACCGGGTATGAAGAGGCAGCGGCCCAAGGATTAGTCGCCGGTATTAACGCCGCTTTAAGGGTAAAAGGAAAAGAGCCGCTGATCTTAGACCGGGCTTCGAGTTATATCGGGGTGCTGATCGACGACCTGACTACCAAAGGGACGAATGAACCCTACCGGATGTTTACTTCTCGGGTGGAATACCGGTTGATTTTACGCGAAGATAACGCCGACCTGCGGCTTATGAAAACCGGCCATGATCTCGGGCTTGTGCCGGGCCATGCTTACCGGAATTTACAGAGAAAGATAGGGGCGATCAAAGAAGGCATAAATTTTTTGCGTAAATCTCGCCTTAAGCCTGAAGAAGCGGTGAATAACCGCCTTCTCGGCCTGAATACCTCAGTTATCAACAGGCCCGTTACCCTGGAGGAAGTATTAAAGAGGCCGCATATAAATTTAAATGACCTGAAAGGTTTTGGCCTGGGTTTGGACATACCCGAGTATGCCCTGCACGGGGTCGAGACGCAGGTAAAATATAGCGGTTTCATACAGCGGCAAATGGCGGAAGTAGAGAAGTTCAAGAATCTGGAGAAGATAAAGCTGCGGCAGGAAATGGACTATAAGGGCATAAACGGGCTCTCCCGCGAGATAAAAGAGAAGTTGGATAAATTCAAGCCCATGAATTTAGGCCAGGCGTCCCGCATCTCCGGAGTCACGCCGGCAGCTATTTCAATATTAATGGTCTATTTGAGAAAGAATGGATAAAAATAAAAACTACGAAAGCCTCAAGAAATACTGCCTGGATTTAGGCGTAGATTTGTTTGGTGTCGCCGGCGGTATAGAAGATTTAAAGAAAGAATTCGCGTTATCAAAGAATGCCCTGGAAGGGCTGGATAAGGCAGTCTCTTTGGGCTTACGATTGTCCAAGGGCATATTGAAAGAGATCGAAAGCGCTCCGACAAGGCTTTACTTCCACCATTACCGCGCCGTAAACGCACTGCTTGACCAGATCGCCCTTAAGGCAAGCAATTATATACAGAAAAAAGGTTATCTTTCCCTGCCTATACCCGCGTCGCAGATCACAGACTGGAAAAACCAGAAGGCGCACCTTTCACATAAGAAAATAGGCTATCTGGCCGGTTTAGGTTGGATCGGAAGGAACAATTTACTGGTAAATAAAGAGTTAGGCAGCCAGTTGCGCCTGGTTACCGTCCTTACCGATATGCGTTTAAAAATCGATAAGCCCCTGAAACATTCTTGCGGCGTTTGCAAATTATGCATTGATGCCTGCCCGGCTCATGCGATAAAAGAAAATCCCTCCGGCTTCGATCATTTGAAATGCTTTGAAAAATTAAAGGAATTCCAGAAACAGCGTTTGGTGGACCAGTATATCTGCGGAGTTTGCGTGAACGCCTGCGGAGGAAGAAAATGAACGAGATATACCTTACGCCGCAAGGGCACAAAAAATTGGTTGAAGAATTAGAGCACTTAAAAAAAGTGAAACGCAGGGAATTGTCAAAAGCGATAGGGGAAGCAAGATCCCATGGGGACATCTCAGAGAACGCGGAATACGACGCCGCGAAAGATGCTCAAGGGTTGAATGAAAAAAGAATACATGAGCTCGAAGGAAAACTCAGCCGGTGCCGTATCCTGGGCGATGATATTCCCAAAGATGAGGTATTGATCGGGGCGAAGGTTAAACTTAAGGATATAGATACGGGAGAACAGCTGGAATATACGCTTGTTTCCGAAGAGGAGGCCGATTACTCTTTAGGCAAGATCTCTACTTCTTCTCCGGTAGGCTCTGGACTGCTGAACCGTAAATTGAATGAAGTCGCCGAGATCCAGATCCCCGCCGGAAAACTAAGGTACCTGATATTGGGTATTACCCGTGATTAGCGGTATCAAACCAAAAATAATATTATTTGCGTTCTTTTTAATAGCCGTAAGCAGAGAGGCTTTCGCTTATGATAACGGGGATTTCCAGATCTGGAATTCTAACAGCCAGGAGAAGCAAATAAGCGAAAAAGCAAAGGTAACCGCGGAGGAGGAATTCCGCTACGCAGACAACGCCAACCAGCTTTATTACCATCATTATGACGTCGGATTCTTTTACGCGTTCAATAAAAACTTCGATTTAAGCCTTAATTACCGGCACATATATGAAAGGCGGAAGGGAAAATTCAGGATAGAAAATGAGCCGTGCGTAAACGCGGTTTTTAAATGGGATATGCTGGGTTTTAGTTTCAGCGACCGTAACCGCGTTGAGTACAGGCATTTCGATTATCAAACTGATTTTTGGCGTTACCGTAATACCATTGCGGCGAGGTTCCCATGGGAGTTTACCAGGTTCAAGATCAGGCCGTATCTTTCCGACGAACTTTTTATAGCCTTCAGGGGGACAGCATTTAATAATAACCGTTTTTATTCGGGAGCCGGGTTTACGGCCGCTAAGAACATTAAAGGGGAATTTTATTATCTGTTGCAGCATACCCGTACCGTCGGAAAGACTACCACAAACTGGCCCTTTATAAATGTTTTTGGGGCCAAATTTAAATTAGTATTTTAACATTATCATACGAGTCGTTTAAGATCTGCAGAAGGAGAAGAACATGATTAAGGAGATCATTTTCGGGGTTTTAGGCGGTTTAGGATTATTTATTTACGGCATATGGCAGATGAGCGAAGGGCTTCATAAAGCGTTCGGCGGAAGGATGCGCAAGATCCTCCACAGCCTGACCGGCGGCCCGAAAAGAGGGGTAGTGGTCGGCGCGGGCATAACAAGCATAATTCAATCTTCTTCCGCTACCACGGTTATGGTGGTAGGTTTTGTAAATGCCGGCCTGATGACGCTGGTGCAGGCGCTGGGAGTTATATTCGGCGCCAATATCGGTACCACTGTCACCGGCCAGTTGATCGCTTTCAGGCTTACGGATTACGCGCTTCCGATCATTGGTATCGGTATGCTGACTATATTTCTTGCCAAGAGGAAAAGCCAAAAATATGTGGGAGAGTTCCTGATGGGATTTGGCATCCTTTTTTTGGGTTTGAATATATTGACCAGCGTAGTTAAGCCCTTAGGCCAATACCCCTGGTTTAATAACGCGTTCGTTACTTTCGGCAAGAACCCCTTTCTAGCGATATTGACCGGCATGGTTGTCACTGCGATATTCCAGAGCAGTTCTGTTACTACGGGTATGGTTCTAGGCTTAGCCATGGTGAATTTATTAGACCTGCGTGCGGCTATACTTTTGGTCTTGGGTTGCGATATAGGAACCTGCGTTACGGCATTATTAGCCTCCCTTGGCACTAATATTTCCGCAAGGCGGGCGGCAGTTGGCCACATCATGTTTAATATTATCGGAGTGGTTATCTTCCTTCCTTTCCTGGGTTTTTTCCAGAATCTGGTCGTC
>Ga0265297_10007726_pt1 | contig 14757 bp, 11 predicted proteins | sample Munlanlwell13791_FD_192502 | JGI IMG/M metagenome (GOLD analysis project Ga0265297, IMG submission 192502) | Leachate microbial communities from a municipal landfill in Southern Ontario, Canada - Leachate well 137-91 | ecosystem: Engineered > Solid waste > Landfill > Unclassified | place... | reverse complement strand
TAAGGCAGCTACTATTCCATTGGTGGTATAGGAGGTGGCACAATTGTTGGCAATACATGATGCTGGTACCCAATTTATGACTGATCCCTTAGCTAAGACTCCACCATTTTGACTTTGAAACCAGGCTTCTTGCTCAATTTGAGCCGTACATCCTGTTTGACTTGTCCCTGTACTACCGCCACACGTCCCATCAGTTCCCAAACAATCCCAGTAATAATTAATTTCATCTTGATGCATATTCGTCGCCGGAATATTTGGGTTAATACAACTATTTACCTCATTCAAACAACCATTATTTTCTCCATTAACCGCGGTACAACTCAACGCCGAACAATCTACATCACTCGCCACAATTGTGTTACAACTACTATTTACACCATCAATTCCATTACATGTCCACAAACCATAAATACCCACTCCCGCCACCACTCTCGTCGCCCCCACTCCACTCACCGTCCCCGAAACACAAGTATTCAATGTTCCACAAACACCATTTTGAACTGTCGATTGCTCACACGGAATTCCACATACACAAATTGATTCTCTACACGGACAAAGATTCAATATTGTACTTCCAATTCCTGCCACATGAGGTTTATAGTTTCCACACGTCCCTCCCCGGCTTCTACACGTAGTGCTTGTTGTACAAGTTTCTCGTGGTGCATTACAATGATCCGTTGTTCCACCACAACTTCCCACACAATCCCAATTGTAGCCACTACTATCGGTTTGCACATAAGTCCCACTCGCACATCTCTCCGCTGCAGTTGCTGGGAAAGTACAATAATTTATATCCCCATCCGCTGTTCCACAAACCCCATTGATTGCTGTACAACAAATTTTTTCACTACTACTCATATAAAAGTAACAATCACCACTACTATTTAAACCACAACTACCAGCATAAAGTATCCCCGCTTTACAATGAATCATATCTCCACCAGCCGCTTCACAATCTCCCGGATTTGTTTCTACATCACGCATACAAGTAGCCACTGTATCCGTTACTCGAGTCGATACACACCTATTTTTCATTGGATCCAACGGATCAGTTGGATCATAATATGTCTGACAACTCCATTCTGTATAAGCCGGCATTACTGTTGTAAAACCACAGCTCTCCCGTTTACATATTCCCCACACTTTTTCTCCACCACTCAAAAACAGCCCCAAAAAAACAAAAACCACAAATATATTAAAAAATTTCTTCATCAAAAATAAAATAACTTCATAACTATTGGTATTTTACTCATGTCTATTTTCTTTATATCATCAATACTATTAATAGTAGCCACCTCTACATTTTTTGGTATATCATCTATATTCTCCAGTGTAATTCCATTTTGCCAAAGTTCCATCACCAACTTTTTAGCCACCCCTATCTTATTAATTTCTTCCTTAGCCAAACGAGCCACTACCCCATTATTTTCTGTCATATATTTACCCTCCATCCATTCTTTAGGAAATTCAGTTACCAATGAATCAAAAATCACTGGCTTACCCTTCAATTGATCCAAATATCCCAAAATAGTTGTTTCATCACTACCCTTATACACATTATTAAACTCCGAAACTACTGATTTTTCCAAAAATTTTTCAATGTAAAATTTAGCCTCAACTTCCTTGTAATAATACATCGGTATCGCCAATCCAGTTATCAACCTACTACCATTTTTTCTCTCCATTCCCACCAATAACAAAATATAATCATCACTTTTAATATAATCAATCAAAATCCCTTCAATTCTATCATTAGTCTTACTCACCAAACCCAATTTAGTTTCTTTCTGTTTTGCCAAATCAGTCGTCAAAATCATCTCCTCAATTTTCTCATCACTATAATCCCCTTCCTTTTTCAAAAAACCACTAATTTCTTGATCAATTATTTCTTGATTGACAATATTCAAATTATTATCCACCTTTTTATCCTTTTTTATAAAATACCAGACCAAACCAGTTATCAAAACCAAAACCACCAATACACTCAATATTTTCAAAATTTTCTTCACTAAAAAAATTATATATTACCCTACCAACTAAGACAAACTTTCCCCAATTTCGTAAAAATAAATATTAGTAATTATTGGAACTTCTTTACCCATATCTATCTGCTCAATATCCCCAACATCTTTTATATCAACAATTTTCGTTCCCTTTGGAATGTTCTCCACATTCTTCGGTTTAAGACCATTCGAATATACACTCTTCACCAATTTTTTAAACAATGGCACTTTATCAATTCCTTCATTAGCCCACTTAGCCACTACCCCATCATATTCTGTTAACCATTTACCTTCAGTCCACTCTTTAGGAAATTCCGTCACCAACGAATCAAAAATTAGTGGTTTCCCTCTCAACAAATCTAAATATTCCAATATTTTAGTCCTATCGTTTCCCTCATATACAGCAGTATAAGTCGACTTTACTGTTTGTTGAGTGAATCTATTAATCTTAAATTTAGATGGAGCTTTATCATACAAATACATCGGTATCGCCAACTCAGTCAAAAAAGGCTTTCCATCTGTTCCATCAAATTCCATTATCAAACCCACATAGTCATCATTTTTTATCAAGTCCACCAATATTCCTTCAATTCTTGGCATTCCCGCCACGTCCACCAATCCCAATTTAGTTCCTTTTTTTTCATTCATTACATCAACATTTATCAACATTTTTTGTATTTTTTCTTCAGTAAAGTCTCCTTCTTTATTCAAAGCATCGCTAATTCTTGTATTCAAAATTTCTTCTGGCGATAATGTTATTTCTGGAGTTGATGATGGAGTCAAACTCGCTTCCACACTAGCTATAGCACTATTTATCGCCGATTCTTTAGGAGTTGATTTTGGTGAATTTACTGGACTCGGAGTTTTGTTTTCTGTCTTAGTTGGAACTACTCCCGTTGGATTCAGTTCATTAGTTTTACATCCAGGCACCCCCGACAACACCGTCATTATTCCTGCCGCTGCTACTATTTTCTTAACTGGTCCCGATTCAAAAAAATTCCTCATTATTCAAACAAAACCTATAATATAAAAGAATATTATCTGATTATTTCAATACTGTCAACGGATTCAATTTTCCATTCGGACCAATCACCTCAAAATGTAAATGAGTTCCAGTTGAACGTCCCGTACTTCCCATTGTTCCCAATTTCTGGCCTTGGTTCACTTTTTGCCCTGGTTTCACCACAATCGAATTATTCAACAAATGGGCATATAGAGTTTTATAACCATTCCCATGGTCAATAATTACATAATTTCCATATCCACCACCGTTCCAACCAGCAGTTATTACCGTTCCACTTTGAGCCGCCACAATTGGTGGATTAGAATGATTAGCAATATCCACTGCCTGGTGATACCAATAATATTTTTGAGTAATATTTCCACTTGTTGGCCACATAAAATTACCTTCACCCACTACTCCCGGAATTGGTGCCACCGTTCGAGTCGCATACATTGTTTTATCAATTACTACCTCTTTTGGTTTAATACCATCTGGGATAATTAATTCCTGACCTGCACTCAAAGCAAACGTTTCATCATTAGCAAAAGTGTTAAAAGGATAATCAATGATGTTTTGAGCATCCACCTGATAATCTTTTGCGATACTATAAATAGTCTCTCCTCGTTTTACCTTATGTCTTACTCCCACCACTGGTAATATTTTCAAAATTTGTTTTGGCTTAATTGAGTCCACCGATTTCAAATTATTTTCCCACATAATAGTATCCACATTTATTCCGAATTTAACTGCGATGCTTGATACCGTATCCCCTTCCACTACTCGATATTCAGTCGTTTCCCCTTTTGGTAAATTTGAAATCAATGTATCTGCCGCTGCTGCTTCATTCATCGCCGCCAACAAATAATTACTTCCACTATTTTCATTTCCATTATTACTTATGGCTGACTCCAAAGTTCCCGAAAATACTATCACCAAAAAAAACATCACTGCCACTGATACATTAATAAAACTTTGAGAAAATCTTCCTCTCTGGCGATACATCAACTTCGACAATTCCACTTTTAACCACTCTATCCATCCCAAAAAACTCATAAAAAAGCGATTCAAAAAAACTCCCTGGAGCTTCAAAAACTCGCTTATCAGTCTCAACTCACCCTTAATTTTCTCTTTCAAATCAAACATTATGCTTCAATTATACTAAATTAAAATTTTGAAGTAATAATTTTTTAACGATATCGAACGTGCGACGCACATTCGCCGAGCGTTAAAAAATTTGTTACGAAAAATTTAAAAATTAAAATTTTTTACTTTTTCCCTATCTTCGCCATGAATTCCTCATTATTTTTTGTTTTACCCATTTGAGCAATGATCATTTCCGTAGCATCACTGTTTTCTCCCAACGCATCAAACATTCGTCTGATAGAAATTACTTTTTGCAAAGTTACTGGGTCTAAAATTAGTTCTTCCTTTCTAGTTCCCGATCTCAAAATATCAAAAGCCGGATAAACTCTTCTCTCCGCCAAATTTCTTTCCAATCTCAATTCCATATTTCCTGTTCCCTTAAATTCTTCAAAAATCAATTCATCCATTTTTGAACCAGTTTCTACCAACGCAGTTCCGATAATGGTCAACGATCCCCCATTTTCAATTTTTCTGGCTGCTCCAAAAAATTTCTTTGACGGATACAAAGCCACCGGATCAAAACCTCCCGAAAGTGTTCTTCCTGAAGTTGGAATTGCCAAGTTGTAGGCCCTTGCCAAACGAGTGATCGAATCAAATACTACTACTACATCTTTACCTAATTCTACTAATCTTTTAGCTCTCTCCATCGCAATTTCCGCTGCTCGAGTTTGTTCCTCTGGTTTTTGATCAAAACTAGACGCAATTACTTCACCCTTAATAAATCTTTGCATGTCAGTTACTTCCTCTGGTCTTTCTCCCACCAATATTGCCATCAAATGAGCCTTAGGATAATTTATTGCCACACCTGCGGCAATTTCTTTAAGCAAAGTAGTTTTACCTGCTTTTGGAGGTGATACCACCATTCCTCTTTGTCCAAATCCAATTGGACAAAACAAATCCAAAATTCTAGTTGATAAAATCTCAGCATCAGTTTCCAATTTCAATTGTTTTTCGGGATAAACTGGTACCAAGTCTTTAAATTCCGGACGTCTTAGTGCAGAAGCCAAATCACTTTCATTAACTTTATCAATTCTTGTCATTGCCCAATATTTTTCATTTTCTTTTGGCATTTTAGCCGCTCCCACGATCAAATCTCCTGCTCTCAATCCATACCGTCTAATTTGCATCGAAGCAATATAAGCATCTTTTCCATTTGGTAAAAATTTTGGTCTAACAAACCCACTTCCATCCTGCATTATTTCTAATATTCCCGATATTGGTTCTGTTACCACGTTACTTATCGGTGGAGTGTAATGAGGTCTTTGAACTTGATTTTGCACTGGAGCTATTGGTTTATTTTCCACTTTAGGCACCACTATATCCGGCTTTACAAAACTAACAGCATTATTGTCTTTTTTGGCTTCTTCTTTTTTAACTTCTATTGGAGCCCCAACTTTTACTTGCTCCACCTTAACCTCATCAGTTTTTTTCTTTGGCATGTTTTTATTTTTTTGGAAAAATTATAATCAATTAAAAATTTGTGTAAAATCGCTGGAAAACAGCATAAAAAACGGGAAACTTTTTGGAAATCAAGATAATTTTAACCATTATCCCGCCTTTTGTCAAATATCTCCCCTAGCTTGTCATTTTTTCAATCACTTCATCAATCAAATCCCGCATTTCCTCTTCATTTGGCAACCTATTCTTCCCTTTCATTTTTTCAAAAAGTATTGTTTTAAATTGTCCAATTGAAACTAGATCATTCCCAATATAATCTTTTACCAAATCATTACCCACAGCCAATTCCACCAAATCCATCATTTTAATATTATTAATTGCTTTTTCCAAAACACTAATCTCGCTATAGTTATGTGTATTTCTCGCCTCTTTTACCGCCAAATCTAACTCTTTAATAATATCTGGAAAATCTCTTCTTTTTATTTCCGTCTGATCCATTATTTCTGGCCCTCTCCCTACCAACACCGCTTGTATCAAAGCTTTCCTTCTTGGTTTAGCATTTTTTCTACTCATCAATTCATTCACTTCAGTTATCAATTCTTCATTTCCTTTTATCCCAATGTCTCCCAATGACAATCTATTACTGTTATCGTTCCCTCTATAAATATCTCTTCCTCTATTAGTTTGTCTCGTCAGTTGAGACCACCAGTCCTTTCCAATATCCAAACTTTCTGTCCTTTTCTCTTCTTCCGGTTCCACCTCTTCTGGATATTTTTCATAAATTTCTCTAATTATTTCCTCCGATATTAAATCGTGTACCCCAATTCCCAAATTAAATCCTTTCTCATATATTGCCCATCTCAATCCTTCCATTGATTGAATCTTTCCCAATTTATTCATCAATAATAATGCTAATTGGCCTCTTATTTCTAATCTATCTATTTCTACTCCCCCCGCTCTCGCATTCAACTCATCCACTTTTTTCCAAACTTTTCCAATTTCTGGAACCAGTCGAAAATCCCTTTGCCCCGACAAATAATTAGCAAATGCCTTAACCGCTTCAACCCCTCTGATCTCTTTGGTATCGCTCGAACAATGTATCAAATTTTTGTTTTTATCTTTCAAATACAAATCCAAATCTCTTCTCACCTCATCCGCCATTTCTACATAATAAGGTTCACTGTTTTCCATTTTTACCATATTTGGAGCAATTTCCATCAACCATTCTGGGTTCACTTCCTGACAATTCCTCATAAAATTTCTACTCGTTGTTACTATCTGACCACACACCAACAAATTTATTCTCTGCTTAAAAGCTGCCGATGACGGGTGTATATACAAATCATTATCTCTATCATTTATCCTAAAATATTTTCCTCTATCAAAATAAATTGCCAAGTTATCTATCAACCCCGCCGCAATCGATTTTTCTATTGCAGTTGCCTCAATTTTGTTTTTTTCTACTCCTCCCTCCCATCCCACAATATCCAACAATTGATTTCGAATTTGAGCCACTTCTCTCAAAACTTTTCCATTCAAAAAATTATCCCGACACCAATTATTATTTTCCCCATTTCTTTTGTATTCCCTCCACACATTCAAAAATGTCAAAAAATCCGAAGAATTATCTTTAAATTTTTCGTGTTTAAATCTAGCCAAATCAGCGTTCTCACTTGGCTCAATAAAAACTGATTTCATTCCCAAAAATCCTGCAATTGTACAGACCTCTTCCATACAACCATATTTTTTCGCTTCAATTACCATTTTGGCGATATGTGGCTCCAACGGTAATTCTGCCATTGTTTTTCCTACCTCTGTCAATTTTCCTCTCTCATCAATCGCCCCCAAAGCCTCCAGTGTCCCCACCGCCTGTACCAAAGCACTCTTTTCTGGCGGATCTACAAATTTAAAAGATTCCACTTCATCAATTCCCATCCCCTTCATCATCAACACCACATGAGCCAAATCCGATCTTTGAATTTCTGGCAATTGAAATTCTTTTCTATTATCAAAATCCTTTTCCGTATAAAGTCTCCAACAATCACCCGCCGATACTCTTCCTGCTCTCCCCGTTCTTTGAATACAACCGTTTTTTGCATGATCCACTACCACCAATGCTCCAATACCAGTCGTATGATCAAATTCTGTTTGTTTAATTAACCCCGTATCAATCACATGTTTCACTCTTGGAACCGTTACCGATGTTTCCGCAATATTCGTCGACACAATTATTTTTCGCCTCGGATCTTTTTCATCAAAAATTCTATTTTGTTCATCAGGCGACAATTGCCCATGCAAAGGCAAAATAATTGTATTCGCCAAATTTAGTTCCTCAACTCCTTTAATTGTTTTTCTAATATCATCCACTCCCGGCATAAAAATCAAAATATCTCCATCTTTTCCGCTGGTATCAATTTCTTTTACTTTCTCCGCCGCTCTTACCACATACTCAGGTATTTTTTTAAAATCATCAAAACTATCCAATGGCTTGTCGTCATAATGAATTTCTACTGAATGTAATCTTCCTTTAACCTCAATCACTGGTGCTCTATTATAAAATCTGGCCAATTTTTCTTTCTCCAAAGTTGCTGAAGTAATTACTACTTTTAATTTTTCCATCCCCGCTTCCGTTCTCATTTTTTGTGTTTCTTGCAACAATCCCAATATCAAATCAATATTTAAACTCCTTTCGTGTACCTCATCCACCATTACCACTGAATATTCCGACAATTTCAAATCACCTTGCATTTTTCTCAACAATATTCCATCAGTCATAAAATTAAGTTTTGTCCCTTCATGAGTTCTGTCATTAAACCGCACATGAAATCCTACTTTATCTCCCAATTCTGTTCCCGCTTCATCAGCCACATATCGTGCCACCGAAGTTGCCGCCACCACTCTCGGTTGAGTTATTGCAATTCTGTCTTTATCCCCCACCATTGTTTCCAAAATTATCTGTGGAATTTGAGTCGTTTTTCCTGAACCAGTTTCTCCTACCACTATTACCACATCATTATTTTTTATCGCTTCCACTATCTCTTTTTTGTGTTCTACAATCGGCAAATTTTGAGTTTCAAAACCGCTCTCTGGATTAAAATTTTTTCCCAATTCTCTCAACATCTGACTCAATTCTATTGAGATCACCGTTACAAATCAAGCCAACAAAAAAGCAGTGTTGAAAGTAGCAGACCTGCCCCCTCTGCTACTCTCAACACTGCCCTTAAAGCTAAATAAAAATAATTAAGCCTTAAGATCGGCCAACACTAATTTGACTTTTAATCAAAAAAACCTTATTTTAGATGTTGAAGAAACAACAATATACGTGTTCCACCTGCTTTGAGAATATCGATAAAGTTGTTTCTTTTTTTGTTAAATAGGTCGAAATTTGAACCGTAGGGCCAAATTTTGCCTATTTATCAAACACCGGTTTACCGGTGTATCTTCCTTAAAAGACACCATCCGATTTATCGGAGTATCCTCCTTTAAACCCAACTCATCAAGATATTGTTATCTCTTCAACCTCTAATTGTTAATTTACATTAGTATCAATTTTCCCCCGAGCTTTCCCATCTCCTTCAACTGTTTCTGTGCCCACGCATTTTTATTCCCTTTACTAGTCTTTTTTGTCTCGTCTTTTTTACCGAAGAAAAATTTTTTTAATATCTGAAGCATTAAATTTAGTATAATCCACTTTCTCCTCTTGTCTATATCCTATAAAAATTTGCCCTCCCAAAACCCACTACCCTATAAAATTATTTTTCTAAAAATTAGATTCATTTTAACTATTTTTTAACACTTTTAAGTCCTTGTGGATAACTTGAGGAAAACTTAAGACAAAAAAAAGGACGACCAAAAAATATTTCTATTTTTAAGCCGTCCCGCTTATCGTCATTTGGAATCCTTTTCCATCAATTTCAATAGTTCTTCTCCCCTTTCTGCCAAGTAACAACACTTGTCATACTCATGTCTACCAACATTACTGTGTGAGAAGAGCCTCTCTTCCCGTAGTTTTATCATGAGTAAATCATAAACTTTCGATACGTTTATCTTTGTTTTTTTTGCTAATTCCCGAAGGTCTATCCCTGGATTATTCTGCATTTCCAATAACAAAACCTTATAGTCAAGATATTTTTTTGCCAACTCTTCCAACTCTTTAGTTTCTTTTTCTTTTTTGTTTTCCATCTCAGCCATTCTCGCTGCCGCCCACATGGTACCGCAAAAAAATGCCTTATTTGGATCCATTCTTTCAACATAGCCATATTGCAGCATTCCTCTTAATTCATTATCCAAACGGTAAAAAGAATCAGGCAAATTCTCATAATCATTCTTTTTTACTATTCCCCAACAAATTTCCAAAAATTGTATCACCTGTTCCCAACGGGCACCATCTTCCTTCTTTAATTCTAAGTGAATCGCCGTCGATAGCCTATCCAACCTCTCATATCTCTCAAGTACCTTCTTCATTCTAATTCCCTCCCAAATTTTATTTTTCAAAGATCTGTCCGATTTTATCACATATTCTCTCCACCACTTCCCTCTTCATCTCAATTCTTGCTTCTATTTTATTTTTCAAATCACTTTTCATATCTAACTTTTCTGTTTTAATCTCATTTTCTATTCTTATCGCCACAAACACTTCCCCAGGCAAATTTCCAGTTACCCCAATCCCAATTTCTCCTCCAATTTTCTTAGCCATTTCCTCCGCCACTTCTAATGAAAATACACTATATCTATCTATTACCTTTCTATCTACTCCAGCTTTAATTTTTGCCTCATCACTATAAGTTACCTTACCCTCTCTAAAAACATCCGAAGCACCAGGCACATTTGTTATCGAATTTATTATTGCTCCACCTGTGCATGATTCCATCACTCCAATATACCAATGTCTCTTCCTTAGATTATTTATTATTACTTCAATTATTTTTTCTCCCATCCCTTCAATTCTCTCACATTTTCAATTTCCATTATTTTCCTCCCCATTGCCTCAGCCTCTTTTTTTCTTTTTTCCCAGCCTTTTACTTTTTTTACTTCTCCCAAAAGTGATACTTCACCTACCCACACCGAATTTTTTCCCAAAGCTTTTTCTTTATATGAACTCCACATCGCCGCCAACACTGCCAAGTCTACTCCCGTTTCTTCAATTTTTATTCCTCCCGTTACCGACACAAACACGTCATATTTATAAAGTGGCATCCCTAAATTTTTTTGGGCAATCGCCACCAACAGCTGTCCTCGATTAAAATCAACCCCCGCAAAAATTCGTTTTGGCATTGGAACAAAACTTTCCACCACCAAAGCCTGAATTTCCAACATCATTGGCCTTGTCCCTTCTACTATCACTGTAACCGCCGACCCAATTTTTTCTTTATCCGACCCTAACATATTTATCTCTTCCGACTTTATCTCTCTCAATCCTTTCTCTTCCATTCGAAAAACTCCTACCTCATCCGTCGGCCCAAATCTATTTTTAGTCGTCCGCAAAATTCTTAGGTCTCCATTTTTTTCTCCCTCAAAATACAAAACCGTATCCACCATGTGTTCCAGCAGTTTTGGTCCAGCAATATCCCCGTCCTTAGTTACATGTCCCACAATAAACATCGCCACCCCCAAACTTTTTGCCAATTGAATCAGTCGAAACGCCGACTCCTTAATTTGTGTTACCGACCCTATTGCTCCAGCAATATTTTCTGACCCAAGGACCTGAATCGAGTCCACCACCACTATTTTGTACAAATTATTTACTCTATTTAAATATTCCTCTATTTCTTCCACTGAGTTGCTTTCAAAAACATCGAAATTTTCGGCATTTAATCCCAGTCTCTTCACTCTCAAAGCTATTTGTTCCGCCGATTCTTCCCCTGCTACATACAATCCACCTATCTTTCCAATTAATTGCGTCAAAAGTGTACTTTTCCCAATCCCCGGTTCTCCCGCAAAAAGTGTTACTGACCCACGAACAATTCCTTTACCCAAAACTCTATCAAACTCCGATATGTTCGACGAAAATACATTATTAATACTGAGCGAAGTCGAAGTATTCACCTCCATTTTGGCCAAATTTTTTATTTCCACTTTTTCTAGTTTTCTTGTCGATCTTTTATTTATTGCCTTTCCCAAACTTTTTACTTCCTTCAAAGTGTTCCAATTCTTACAAGCACTGCATTGCCCCATCCATTTTCCAAATTCATTTCCACAACTACTACAAACAAAAATAGTTTCTTTCTTTTTCATTATCCTATTATACTTTTTCTTTTTTCTATTTCCCTCATTCGTTCTGTTTTTAAATCTTCCGCCTTAGCCAAAGCCATTTCATTGACTCTACCACAAAAAGCCAATGTTAACTGACTAGTCGGGTCAAAAAATGCTTCCATATTCAAACTAATAATCTGAGAATAATATTCTCGATTTTCATCTTTTGAAAACAATTTCTCTTTTCCCATAAGTCAACAAAAATTGATAACTGACCCGATTATAACTCAGATCTATCAAAAATCATCAGTTCTAGCGCCTCTGACAAAGTCAGTGTAAAATTAACTATTGAAAAAGTTTGCCTTAATACTAGTATTATCCCTAACTTTCCGTCTTGTATTAGCACCGCTCACTCAACATGTTGATCAACTCGCTCACGCCAGTTATGGTCAACTCATGTTCGATCAAGGCCCAAACCAACTTTACCATCATCAACAATGGACCTGGTCTTGGCCCAACGACGTTCCCCTTATCAATCTCTACTATTATTCATCATGCCAGTTTTATTACCAATCCTTAGAATTTTTACGTGGCTCCACTAACTTCATTGTCAAATATCGTCTCGCCCCCAGTCATATTCTTTGGTATTTCGATTTCGTCAAAAACTACAATATTCCCATTTCCCCTTCCATTCCTTTTTCCCAAAACTATCTCACTACTCTTAAACTATTCCCCATTTTGGCCGATATTCTAATTGCCTTTATTCTATACAAATTTACCAAGTCTTATTTATTACCCACTATTTTTCTCTTCTCCCCTTTTTCCTGGTACATCAGTGCCCTTTGGGGTCAAACCGACCCCCTCGCTTTCCTATTTATTTTATTATCCTTCATCTTTTACAAAACACCTTCCCTGTCTTCTCTTCTATTTTTTATTTCATTTTCCCTCAAACCTACCTCATTTTTTCTCATTCCTCTTTTTCTCTATATTTACTTTCGTCAAAAACCAAAACTAATTTCCATCATCATCTCTCTCAGTCTTTGTCTTTTAATCACTTATTTCACCATTTCTATTTTTAATATTTCTCCCGACAAACTTATCCAAAGGATCCTCAATCGCCTTGATGCTCTCACCATCAATTCCTACAATTTTTGGCATATTTTTGTTCTCGACAGCCCCCCTCGTGCTTCACTTTTTACCAAAACCCTGTCTTTTATTTTCTATGTCTTACTCCATCTCCAATCTTTTCGTATTTTACAAAAAAAATTAGACCTTAAGTCTATTTTTTCCGCCCTTTTTATTATCTCTTTTGGCAGTTGGTTATTTCTTACCAATATGCTTGATCGTTACGCCTTTATTGGTATTGTTAGTGGTCTGTTTCTCTGTTTTTATTATCCTAAAATCTTAAAATATTGGATTCCCTTAAGCCTTATCTTTTGGTTAAATCTTTTTCGTAGTTGGTGGTTTCCCTCCTTTCTCTGGCCCATCAAAGATATCCTCACCTTTCACCAAGCCCTCGCCGGTCTCCCCTTATCTCTCTTAAATCTCTTCCTTTTTCTAAAAATAGTTCATCATATATCTATCAAAAAATCCCCCAACTAAGGGGGATTCTAAAATTACCAAATAAGTTTATTTGTAAATTACGTTTTTCTTGCTAGTTTCCACAATTCCCAAAGATATTTTTCTTTTGGCTACATCAATACTTTCAATGTAGACTTGAACTTTTTCTCCTTCTTTAAGATTGACTCCACCAGTAAGTTTAGAAATATGGATCAAACCTTCAACTCCAGTTTCCAGTTTTACCAAAGCTCCAAAATTAGCAATTCTCACTACTTCCCCTTCAGTTTCTTTATCCTTAGGATATTTATCTTCAATCTTTTCCCATGGATCACCACTCAATCTTTTGATTGAAAATTGCAATCTGCCATCATCTTTACTGATTAATTTAATATTAACCTTGTCTTTATTTTTAAACATTGAAGCCAAATCGCCTACTTTTTCCCAAGAAATTTCGCTAATGTGGACCAATCCTTCCAAATTCAAAGGTGCCCCATTATTATCACAATTTACTTTTACAAAAATTCCAAATGGTTCAACTCTAACCACATCAGCTTCAAACACATCACCCACTTTCAAATTTTCAATTGCGCCAACTTCTTCACCCACTTTATCTGGTTCAGAAACTAGTCTTTCGCTAAATACTAATCTATTTTTAGCCTGGTCAACTTCCAAAACTTTAGCTTTAATTTTCTTACCAATCATTTTGTCTGGATCACCGTCATATTTGCTTCCAATTTGAGATCCAGGAATAAATCCAAAGAAACCAAATGGTGCAATTACGACTGCTCCACCTCGATTCAATTCTTTAGCAAATACAGTTACTTCTCCGCCACTCTTTTCTTTTTCTTTAAAATAATTCCAACCATAACCCGAAGCTGCTCCTCTAATTGATACCAAGATTTGTCCTTTATCATTTTCTGGAGATTTAATTTGAACTTCAATTTCGTCTCCAATTTTTAAATCAGAAACATAATCTTTTACAAATTCAAATTCTTTTCCCAAAACAATCGCATCAGTTTTACCGCCAATATCAATATAAATTGCTTTATTCTTAATAGTAGTAATTTTCCCTTTTACTTCCTGTCCTTTTTTAAAGCCAAGTTTTTCTATTCCTTCGGATTTCAACAAATCCTCCATAGTCAAAATTTGACCATTCTTTTTTTCTTTTTTTACTTTTTTTGCCATATTTTAAAAAAATCTCCCAATTACTTGGGAGCTTTCGCGGGATTGGTTACCCCAAATAAATTAATAAAATTTTGTTAAATAGGTCTAAATTTTAACCGTAGGGCCAAATTTTGCCTATTTATCAAACTCCGATTTATCGGAGTATTCCATTTATTGAACCCTCGACTTAGTTTTTCAATTCCGGCCACGACCTATCTTCAAGATCCCTTGCGGGAAGACTATTGTCAGCGCTAAAGCGTTTCACTTCTCTGTTCGAAATGGGAAGAGGTGGGT
>Ga0265297_10007725_pt1 | contig 14757 bp, 11 predicted proteins | sample Munlanlwell13791_FD_192502 | JGI IMG/M metagenome (GOLD analysis project Ga0265297, IMG submission 192502) | Leachate microbial communities from a municipal landfill in Southern Ontario, Canada - Leachate well 137-91 | ecosystem: Engineered > Solid waste > Landfill > Unclassified | place... | reverse complement strand
ATCTTCCTGCGGCAGGTGCCTGATTAATTCCTTGACTACCGTCAGGCCTCCCACGCCGGAATCAAACACGCCGATCGATTTCATAAATTAATTTGCCTCCGCATTGCTTGCGTAATCTACCGCGTAATCAGATATGCCGCCCACTATTGCCTCGGCTATCTGTTGGCGGTAATACCCGTTTTTAAGCAGCCTCTCTTCTTCGCTATTGGATAAAAAGCCGATCTCGATCAAGACAGCCGGCATATAAACACCTTTTAAAACATGGAAGGCCGCTTTTTTGACCCCGATAACCCTGATGCTTAAGTTATCATCTATGGATTTGCATATGTCGCGCGCCAGCTCTATTGACTCTGCCCGGTTGACGGTGTAAATCATGTCCCACAGCGTTGCCCGCAGAGCCGTTGTGTTATCATGAAAATGGGCGTTGTCGAGATTAAGTTTCGTAGACTGCGCTGACTTCCACGCCCGGTTCAGATCGCTCACCTGGGGGGAAATACAATATATCTCAAAACCCTTCAGGCTCCTGACACGGTTAGAGTTGGAATGAATGCTGATAAACAGGTCCACGTCCGCGTCGTTGGCTATGCGGACCCTGCGCTCAAGCGGTATGAACACGTCGCTTGAACGCGTCATTACCACTTTTATGCCTTCATTTTTTAAAAGGACAGCCAACCTCTTTGCGATATCGAGGTTAACGTCTTTTTCCCTTAAGCCGGTCTTTCCTATCGCGCCCGGGTCTTTTCCGCCGTGCCCGGCGTCAATGACTACTTTTTTTATCACACCCGCGGGGAAAACGGCCCGGCGGGAAGGGACCTTAAAGAGCGCCTCAAGGATCCTTTCCTTGAACTTATTGGAGACGACTAATTCTCCCTGATAGATATCCGCCGGATGGTGTAAATATTCCTTTTTTCCGTCGAATAAAGCGATGGTATCCCCTACCCTGAAATTTATCTTATGCTGCTCCTTTGAGAGGCTTACGGATTTGGTGAACGTATCGTACTTCCATTGTATACCCCTCTGCTCGCAGAGTGCGACAAGCGGCGTATAAGGAATACCGTTTATGTTGTAGGTAGGCAAAGACATCTGCGGCCCGGTGGTGGCGCAGCCGGAGAAACTGAAGATCAAAAAAGCAAAAGACAATAGTACGCAAAGCCCCTGCGTGATCCTGCTTTTTGAATTATGATTTTGCATTTAGAATCTTTTCTCCTTGTAATGAAACTATTTGGGTGCCACCAAATTTTTGCTTGTCGGTGCTATTTGGTATGCACTACGCTCGCTACGGCGCTTGTCGCGCCGTTTAACGCTCGCTTTAGTGCCACCAAATTTTTGCTTGTCGCAAAAATTTGGTGGAGGTGGGCGGAATCGAACCGCCGTCCCCGAATCCTTCAATAAGAAGCGCTACATGTTTAGATTATCTTTTAAATTTAATCCCGATAACTCCGGTAAACAGGATTTACCGGGACGATCCCTATTTTACTTTAATCCCGCCGACAAAGGGAGGGTCAACGAGACGAGCCTGAAAATGGCTCTAACTAATCCCCAGGCGTGGAAAAGTTAGAGGTCCCGCTTATGGAGCGGGAACTAACGCTGGAGTTACCGGAGCAACTGCCAACGAAGCGAAAGAAGCACCAGCTGTCTCAAATGAGCCAACTGTGTTAGCTTCTAACACTGAACCGTTAGCAATAGCTTCAGCAGCTTCAACTAAACGAGTGTCCTCGTTTGCGTTTAGATTGTGCAAGGTGATTAAAGAGGCCTCCTTGCAACCTCTACATGCTCTTCTTACCAAACGAATCCGAGTCGAGCCCTTTTCACCCCCAAATAGTCAAAGAACGTCCTTAGAAGGCCGGCCTGCGCGTTCCTGCGCCGGGCCGCATCCTTTCTAATTCCTTAAGCGGAAAACCGCTAGAGGAGTCATGCTCATCCAGGAAAGATGAATCGCGCAGATAAAAATTCTCAAACTCTTTAAAATCATACGCCTTGATCACCGCCCGGATGATCTTAATGACCTCATCCTGCTTCTCCCCCGCGCTTATATCGAAGGGGGTCTTGTTGTATTCTATAGTAAAGCGCTTATAAATACGCCACTTGATCTGCTTTTCAACGAATTCACGCATAGAGACTTCGCGGTAATTTATGTGTTCTCCTGTTTTATCCCGGAATGACTGCGCTATCTCTGCGCCTGCGCTATCTAAGACCTTGGTGATCTTTTCCTGGTGCCAGACGAGCCTGGCGTATCCTTCCCCGGAAAAATCACGGCCGACCCCGTGGTTCCTGATGTCGTCTGAATAACCCATGTACCACTGGTCGTATTTATTCTGCGAGTCCCTTATGTCAGTTACTACCAGCACGAAAAATTTATAAGGGTAAACATTCGTTAAAAAAAGCCCGCGGATCTCTCCGAGTATTTTCTGGGTGAGGAATTTCAGCTCCTCGGGATCTTTTACCCTGTAAGGGTTAAAAGAGGCTATATCATATTCAATATACAGGTCGTTATCTTTTTCTTTTGAAGCGGCATAGCCCCCTCGCCCCGGAGTAAAAGGAAGATATACCCAGACAGTATTCCCTGAATCTTTGCACGCCACATAAGCCTGATATTTATTTTTACATATACGCGTAATGGCGTCGCTGAACCGCTCTGCCGCAGGGGCAAAGCCAACCGGAACGACAAAGATCAACGCCCATGCCGATATTAAAAAAAAGATATATTTGAGCCGGACAGGCCTAATACACATCCGCGGAAGGACGGGATTTACCCGCCGACTTAAAGACCTCTTCAAGCTGGTCATAATCAAGTTCCTGTTTTTCCAGGAGTTCATGGGCAAGTTTTTCAAGCAATGCCTTTTCCCGCTTAAGGATGCTGTTAACCTCTGTCAGGCATGAGTGCAGGATCCTTTGCACGTCATTATCCAATTTTGCCTTTATCTCTTCCGAGATCATCGGCTCCGTTGATTTACTGGTCAAAAACAGCGCGTTAAAATTCCCCAGGAGGCCGCTGTCACCCATCCCCCAGTTGTAAACCATGGAATGCGCGGTGAGCAAGGCGTGCTCGAAATCCTGGCTGACACCGGATGCATTATAACCAAAACGTATCTTTTCGGCGACATACCCTCCCAAGGCGCACATAATGTTTGTCGTGGCATCGAGCCTGGTGAATTTGCGCGTTTCTTCCACCGGCTGGGACCAGCTTACGCCCAGCGTCCGTTCACGCTGCACTATCGATAATTTAAAAGTATCCCTTTTTGCCTGGCATAGATATGTGATGATGGCATGCCCCGACTCATGATACGCAGTCGCTTCTCTTTCTAACGCGCTGACCTGAAAACGCATGCGCAGGCCCAGCTCGATCCGCTCCATCGCCTCGGTGATCTCAGGCCAGGCGACAAGGTCTTTCTTATTCCTTACCGCAAGAATAGCTGCCTCATGTATCATATTTGATATATCAGCCGGGGAATAGTTGGAAGTTATGCGCGCCAGCTTATCCGTGCGCATTGAATCTTTGTCGTATTGGACCTTGGAAAGATAATATTCTATCAGTTTCTGGCGGTCTTGGAGGTTCGGCTGATACACGTGGAGCTTCCGGTCAAAGCGCCCGGGCCGAAGCAGAGCCGGGTCAAAGAAATCTTCCGGCATGTTGGTCGCGCCGATGACAACGATGTTTATGTCCGCGTATTTCTGCTTTAAACCGTCCATCTCGACCAGCAGCTGATTTAAGGTCTGGTTATATTCGGTCTGGCCGCCGCCTCCCATGTCTGGAGAGCGTTTTGCGCCGATAGCGTCAAGCTCATCGATGAATATGACGCAGCCTCCCTGGACCTGCGCCAGTTCCCTGGCTTCCACAAACATCCTGCGCACGCGCATCGCGCCTACGCCGACATACATCTCCACAAATTCCGATCCGGATTTGTAAAGGAACGGCAATCCGAATTCGGTCGCCATGGCGCTGGCAAGATAAGTCTTTCCGCACCCCGGAGGCCCGAATAACAAGAGCCCTTTTATGATCTTGCCGCCTACTTTCTGGAGACGCGCCCTGTCCTTGATCAATTCGACAATTTCTTTGGCCTCCTGCTTGACTTCATCCATGCCGATCACGTCATCCCAGGTCACACCGGTAGCAATAACCTCTTTTTCCTTGATCCTAACGACTTCCTTGGTCGGGCGCTCCCTGCCTGCCTCTTTGAATATCCCCTCTATCTGGTCATAATCAAGCTCTTCCTTTTCGATCAATTCCGCGGCTATTTTCTCGACGACCGGCCAGTTCTCCCTTAATAAATTATTGATCTGCTCTGAGCATTGCTCGATCGTCTCTTCCGCGTCTTTATCCAGATCCTCCTGGATCAGGTGCGAGGTCCAGCGGCCGTCAAAATTTCCGATGTGCCCGGACTTACCCATGCCCCAGCGCCAGCTCATGTTATGCGCCAGCTGAGTCGCCTTCTGTAAATCCTCTTCGCTCGTATCAGAAGTTACGCCGAATTTGATCTTCTGACAGACGTAACCCGCTAACGCTACCCTGATCTCCGCCAGGACCAGGTCTTTGTCCCTGCTCAACACCTCTTCCTTCTCAGCTATCAATGATGAGCTTATATATTTTCCACGCGGGATGATAGAGGCCCTGAATACGTCTTTTGTCGGAACAAGAAGATACGTGACCAGGACCGTGCCTGCCTGATAAAAAGCAAGCCGGGTTTTCTCATCAATCCCGATTTTGAATTTTCTCTTCAATCCCAGAAGCACGCGGTCCCGAGCCGCCTTTACGTCCTCTATCGTGATCATCGGTTTATTCTCCCGCTGGCTGATAATTATCGCCTCGCGGATCAAGTTAGCGATCTCGGCCGGAGAAAATCCGACGGTTATGCGGGAGAGTTTCTCAAGGTTGGCGGAATCCTTATCATAATTTACTTTTGAGAGATAAAACTCAAGCATCTTCTTCCTGTCTTCCATATCAGGAAGGTCAATGACGATCTTGCGGTCAAACCTCCCCGGACGCAGAAACGCCGGGTCAAGGACGCCTTCGGAAATATTGGTCGCGCCAAAAACAATGATGTTGTCGTTCCTGCCCCTTACCCCGTCCATCTCGACCAGCAGCTGGTTGAGCGTGGTGTTCCTTTCCGTCTGCCCGCCGAAACCGGCATCAGGCGCGCGCACCAGGCCCAACGCGTCGATCTCATCAATAAAAATTATGCATCCGCCTTCTAATTCCGCAAGCTGCCTTGCCTGCTTGAACAATTTACGCACGCGGCTTGCACCCACGCCGACGAAAACCTCGGTAAATTCAGATCCTGACATTGCCAGGAAAGGAAGGTTTGTTTCCGTAGCCAGCGCCTTTACCAGGTAAGTCTTTCCGCACCCCGGAGGCCCGAATAAAAGGACCCCGCGCAATATCTGCGCGCCTTTCTTCTCGACATCCACCCTTTCCCTTATGAGCTTTACTACTTCCATCGCCTCTTTCTTGGCGTCTTCCATACCTATTACGTCGGTCCAGCGCACTCCGATGTCTTTGCCTTTTACGGCGATCTTGCCCTGCCTGGTAAATGAGGAGATCCCGCCTCCGCGCATGATGAAAAACCACATCACGCCGAATAAGAACGCCTGGACTATGCCGGTGACCAGCATCATGTAAAACTGAAAAGGCATCCCGGCAATGGTGCGCTGTTTGCTTATCGCGTCCACGCTCGCCCACTCGCTTAATCCGCTGTGGATAAAAACGATGAGCGAAGAACTGATCACGGCGAGGAACGAAAAGATAAGTATTTTTATCCAGTGCAGCCTGAAGAATGTTTTTATTTTTTTGCCGTTAAACATGACTACTCCCGAATTTACCGCTGCTTGGGCCTTATTTAGCGCCGGTGTTTTAATAACCTGCGCAGCCTTAGATCCCCTTCCCTGCGTTTGATATCGTCCCTGCGGTCATAGAGCTTTTTTCCTTTACAGAGGGCAAGTTCGATCTTGGCAAAACCGCGCTCGTTGAAGTAGGCCTTAAGCGGGATGATAGTACAGCCTTTTTGGGAAACCTTTTCGGTTAGCTTGTTTATTTGAGACCTGTGCAGGAGCAGGCGCCTGGGCCTGGTGGCCTCAACGTTCAGGTAACTGGCCTGCTCGTATGGGCTTATGTGACTATTATACAACGTAACTTCGTTTTTTTCAATGCGGGCAAAGCTGTCGTTCAGAGTGAGCTTGCTATCCCTCAAAGACTTAACCTCGCTTCCTTTGAGCTCAATGCCGCATTCCAGGGTTTCTATTATATTATAATCCCGGTAGGCCTTCTTATTGGTGGCAATGGTCTTCATTATTTTACCATGGCGAACATAAAATACAAACTCAAAAATATAGGCAGAGTAATCAGGCTTAAGGCGTGCCCGAAGAACAATCCCTGGCTGATGAGCAAGTCTTCTTTTTTATAGTGACGGATGAATACCGAAAGGAAGGTCGCGGGCGGCACGGCTAATTCTATCAGTATCAATAACCCTAATAAATAAGGCAACTTAAGCGCCAAAACAAAAATAAGACCCAGGCCGGGCATGATTATCAGTTTTACCAGGCTCATCAGAACAATCGCTTTCGTATTTATATTCTTCAGGCGTATCAACGCCAGGTTCCCTCCCACAACAAACATCGACAAAGGCAGGGTGCAATCCCCCACCATTGATAAGGGTTTAAATATGAATTCGGGCACGGACTTGTTCAATCCGAAGTAGATCAGCACCAGGGTTAATACTGTCGCCACTACCGGCGGGTTAAGCAGGCTGCCTGCGTTAAATCTTTTTTCTTTCGAAAAGGAAAGCATATATACGCCGAGAGAAAAGATCACGATGTTAAAGCCCAGCAAAAAAAGGAATATGTAAATGAACATCGTATCCGCCTGGTCCCCGGGCAATAAAGCAGCCACAAGCCCCAAAGGCAGGTATCCTGAGTTCTGAAAAGTAGTCAGCGTCAAAAACTGGTTCTTGTGTTCTCTGCCGGAAATAAATGCGGCAAAGACAGCCCCAAGCCCCAACCCCAGCGCTATTATTGCTACGCTTATAAGGGGAAATAACCACCAGTTCCCATAAAGATTAAAATCGAAATCCCTGATCAGCTGGCAAAAGATCAAAAACGGCAGGGTAATATGCAAGGTGAGGCGGCTCATTGAGTCGAGCCCATCGGTGCCGATGAAGCCCTTTCTCACCCAAAAATAGCCTATTGCGCAGATAAAAAAGATCTGCGCGACTGCCAGCCCGGTTATCCGAAAAGACTCAAAAAACACCCTTTTTACCTCCTCACTCGAAGATAGGTATTATAACAACAAAACAGATGTGCCGCAATCTTTTATATAAATTGACAGAAGGCGTAAGCTACGATATACTTTATGCACATTGCGGAGGTGGCGGAATGGCAGACGCGCTGGTCTCAGAAGCCAGTGACGCAAGTCATGAGGGTTCAACTCCCTCCCTCCGCACTAAATTGGAAAGGCTCTGTTCCCGTAGGGAGCAGAGCCTTTAATATCTACCGAACAATTTGGCACTTATGCGCGCTTTTGTAAATCTTAAACGAATGGCTTTAACTTATTCAGAGCTAAAAAGTAAAATTGAGGCTATGGAAAAGAAATATGACAAGCAGTTTGCTATCGTATTTCAAGCGATTAAACAGTTATTAGAACCGGTCCCCACGAAAGAAAAAAGAATAATTGGTTTTATTAAAAATGATTGAACTAAATTTACTTAAGACAATTAAATGGCTAGTGATTTAAATACGATGATATCGGGGATTTGCCTAATAGAACAAGTATAATTGCCCTGCCTCACAACTGGACGACGTCCTCGGGATGATACAAAGAAAGGAACAAGAGCATATAGTCCCTTAAATGGCGGGTGATCAAATAATTATTCTTTATGTGTTCTCTGCCGTTTTCTCCCAGTTTCCTGGCGTATTCCGGACTGCTTAAGAGTTGTTTCACGGCAAAGCTTGCGCCTTCAACAGAATGGCACAGGAGCCCGGAATATTTGTGCTTTATCTGAAGCGGTATCCCCCCGACGTTGGAAGCTACCACCGGCTTCCCCTTCCAGAGCGCTTCTGCGACCGTCAGGCCAAACCCTTCCCTGATAGATTTCTGGATGATCACGTCCGACGCCCTCTGCAAGGCATTGACTTCAATATCGCTGTGGGGCAATAGCAGGATATGGATATCCGGATCATCCTTAGCCTTCTCTTTCACTTCCTCAAGCACCTGTAACCCTTCCGGGTCATCTTCTGCCGTGCCGCCTGCCAGGATCAACTGGCACCCGGTATATTTTTTAACCTGTAAAAATACCTCAATCACTCCCAGGGGGTCTTTTAAGCGGTCAAAACGGGATATCTGCGTGATAATCGGTTTATCCCTTTCAATTTTATATTTCTTCAACACAGAATTTACCTCTTCTTCGCTTAATTCCCTGTTTTTAGCGCTGAGCGGATCTATGGAAGGCGAGATCAAGAACTGCCTGATGGGCAATTTCCTGGAAAAAGAAGGGGCGGAGAATACGGCTGAATCATACTTTACGATAAAGTCCATAAGGAAATTCCAAACCCTTTCATTGGGGTTAGAAACATCCACATGGCAGCGCCAGAGCCATTTGTTATCAGCCTTCCTCCTTACCAAAGCTATCGGCTGCGGATCATGGACAAAAACTATGTCGCCGTAAGTATTGACACTCCTGATATTTTCCTCGCTGGTATGCATGAATATTTCAAAGTCATTTTCCGTGATCGCCTCCGGCCTGCCGTGCAGGGAATTATGGAACTTTTTTGTTACCTCGAAAAATTGCTCCCCGCCTTTTATCACGTCCCATTTTGTATCCACTCCCAATTCAACCAATAAGGGGACCATGCGGTTCAATATCTCGGCCACCCCGCCGCCGACAGGGGTAGAATTTATGTGTTGTATTACCCTGCCTTTCAGATGCTCACCGAGCGTCCGTAAATCGTCTATAACGGACTGGCCTACCAGCGGAACATATTCCTCTATCTTTGCCATTTTATTTCGATATCCTGCCTTCTATTATTCTGACGATTTTTTTTCTCAAATCTTCCAGGGTGCTCGTATAAGGGTCAAAACCCGATATACTGTCGGCCAACCTCTTGTCTCCCAGAGAGCTCTCGATCCACAATGAAAAATCGTTAGTCTGCTTCTCGAGCCTCAGGCGCGCCTCAAAGATGTGGAAATAAATGGAGTCCAGCGTGATCATCTTTAACACCTCCGCAAATTCCCTGAGGTCGCCGGCTGTGTATTTCGTAGGCAAAATGAAACTGACTGACTTAATGAAATGGAACTCTTCTCCGGGGCGGGCAAATTTCAACTTAGCCAGCGGGACATCTTTCAGGTATCTTTCTATGGTAAATGCGATCTTCTCCCGCAGGTCCCGTATGGTCGAATACTGCATGGTATCTATACTTGCCAGCCTCTCTCCGAGCTCATCTTCTCCCAGAATACTCGCTACCCAATAGGCGAAATCGTTGGGAGGCTCCGGGGAAAGATACTGGTGCTGCTGAAGGAACCTGTGGGTATGATGATATATGCTTGAGCCGGGCACTTCCCTGATAAGCTTTAGAAGCTGGCCCAATGTGGAGGCGCGTAAGCCGGTCAGCTCTGATAAGTGCAGTCTCGTGCAAAAGCGGAACGGCTCTTTGGCTTTTGTTAATTCAGGCATAATGGACCTCGGAAATGCGCTTTAAGAACCCGGACACTTCTCCCTGGCTCTTCAAATAATATTCCGCGCAGGAACCTTTTTGCCGGCCGACGGATATGGTCAATCCTTTATTTTGCAAAGCCTTAAAGGCATCTTCGTCGGTTGTATCATCGCCTATGTAAATAGGCAGGATATTTTTTTTCTCAAGCGCAAATGCCTGCCTGGCAAGAAGCCATAAGACAACCCTGCCTTTATCCCATTCTACCGGCGGCCGCACCTCTAAAACCATTTTCCCCGGCTTGAACCTGATCTTACCCCTTGCCAGGTAAACGACCGCCGCTTCGTGAAAAATGGTTTTTAACTCCGCGACCCTGCTTTTGTCCACCAGGCGGTAATGCAGGCTTAGAGTAAGCCCTTTATCTTCGACGAAAGCGCCTTCAATGGAAGAAATTTTCTTTTCAAGGTCGCTCTTTATGCGCTCTAAGATCACCCTGTATGCCGGGGAAACTGCGGGCCGGAAATTAATCTTTGGCCCCTCGATCTCCAGCCCGTGGTTACCGGAATAGATAACGCCTTTTAAGCCGACTTTATTTTTAACACTGTCAATTCTTCTGCCGCTGATAAAGGCCAGCTTTACCCTCGGGTCTTGCGCCAATTTTTCTAATACCGCCCTGACTTTTTTCGGCAATACCGCCTTATCCGGTGTCCGGGCTATCGGCGCCAGAGTTCCGTCGAAATCCAGGAAGATGAACAGAAACTTATCTCTTAATTTATCTAAAAGCGCATCCCACCGCTCAAACAGATATTTCATTATTTCTTTTAGAGGGCTCAGCCCTTTTTTAACGCGGTCAATTCAGTGATTATGCTGCCTGCCCAGCGGTAAACGTTATTTTCGGAAACTACCTTGCGCATATTTTCCATCCGGGCTCTTCTTTCCTCCGGGGGCATCTCGATAGCCGATTTTATGGCGTCGGAGAATTCCTCAATCGAGTAAGGGTTTATCAAGACCGCGTCCGTTAATTCTTTGGAAGCCCCGGTGAAACGGCTTAATATCAACATACCGCTTGAGTCGCTCTTTGACGCCACATATTCCTTAGCCACAAGGTTCATTCCGTCGTGCAGGGAACTGACTATACATATGTCCCCCAGCGCGTAATAAGGCCTTATTTCCTCGGCCGAAAAATTCTTCTTTAGATAAACGATCGGCCGCCAACTGCCTTCGGAATATTTCCAGTTCTTTTTTTCTACCAACTCGTCTATTTCATTCATCAAGTCATGGTAACGCTTAATATGCGTGCGGCTCGGAGCGGCAAGCTGTATGAAAACGAATTTGTTCTTGTATTGGGGATATTTTTCAATGAACCTGTCCACTGCCAGGATACGTTCGACCAAGCCTTTTGTGTAGTCTATCCTGTCAACGCCTATCGCTATGATCTTATCCTCCAGCTCATATTCCTTTTTGATCCTGTCTATTTCCCGGAGCAGATCCAGGCTTTGCCCGCCCGGTGCCAGATATCCGTCAACGCTTATAGGGAAGGCCCTGACAAATGTCTCTTTGCCGAAACGCACGATGCTGAATTTTTCAGTGTCAACGCGGGACTCAAGAAGCTTATTTGAGGTCTCAAGGAAATTGTTACAATGGCTTTGGACATGGAAACCGATCAAATCGCAGGAAAGCATACCCTCCAGGACCTGTTCCTGATATGGGCAAGTCGAAAAGACTTCCGGGTTAGGCCAGGGTATATGCCAGAAAAGCGCTATCCTTGCATCGGGACGCTTCTCTTTGATCATTTTCGCAAGCAAAGTAAAATGGTAATCCTGAATAAAGACAAACGGATTATTTGAAGGAAGCTCTGCCAGGATACTATCGGCAAATTTCTGATTGACCTGTTTGTACATTTGCCAATCCGACTCCCTGAAAATCGGCCGCGTATGCGTAATGTGGCATAACGGCCAGAGGCCTTCGTTGGCAAAACCATAATAGTACCCTTCCTCTTCTTCTTTGGTCAGCCACACTCGTTTGAGGATATAGCGGATATCTTCCGGCGGGACGCCAAGTTTGTCTTTTGAATTCACGAATTTCCTGTCCGCGTTGCCGCTGCCGTGGGCGATCCAGGTGCCCCCGCATACGCGCAGTATCGGGTCTATCGCGGTAACCACGCCGCTGGCCGGCCGGATGCACTTAGGCTCGCCTGTCACATCGTCGATAACGTGCATATAGGGTTCCCTGTTGGAAACAACGAACAGGGCATTCTCGCCCAGCCGTGCGTGGATGAGGTCCCGCAGCTTTGCTTCGGTCCAAAGCTCGTCTTTTTTCACGCGCTCAGCGGCTTTTTCTGTCACGGCCTTGCGGGCTACTCTTAAGCTTAAAGCTATTTGCTCAACCTCACTGGCAAGCTTTCCCAGCTCATCCTTGCCTTTGATAGGATGCGCGGTTTCAGTTTCGCCTTTTTGGAAATGCTGGAACCATTCAGTGAGCCTGGTCACCGGCAAAATGAATATCCTCCATTGGATCAACAACATCGTCAGCACGATCAAAACCAGCAAAGAGATCAATGAAATGCTCAGGCGCTTCCAAAGGTCGGTCATGGTCGTAAAGACATAGGAGGTATCATAAATAATCTCTACCAGCCCCAAAATGTTATTTTCATCATCGTTTACGGGCAGGATATAGCTGTATACCGAATGACCTTTGAAATCCTCCAATGCCCCGCGCGGAGCCCTGGTTCCCAGGATATCTTGAAGGTAGGGTTTTTCCTGTTTTTCCCAGCCGGCGAACCTTTCCGTCATGGCAAAAACCTTTCCTTCTTTATCATATATCACGCAGCCCTGCGGCCTTTCCCTCTTTTGAAAGCTTTCCACAAGCTGCTCGGCTGATTTTAAATTATTGGTCAGAAGGATATTCCTCACCGAGAAATCAACGCTTTCGGCAACGGTCCTCGCTTTCTTTTTAAGGTCCTCCATTAATTTGTCTTCCGTAAAGCGTATCTGCATAATGCCGAATACGGCAAACGCGGCAACTACGATAATAAGTATAGGAAGGATGAATAAAAGTAGTCTTTTCATTGATTAATTCTCCTGATTAAAAACTAAAAACCGCCATCTCGCAGGTGAATGTAAGATGGCGGCAAGGGCCATCTTTTGTTTCTTACCTTATTATAGCTTCGTTCCTATTTTAATTCAACCTTTTAAGTTGTAAATTGCATGAAGCCGCTTTTTTTTGATTATTTTCCTCAGAAATTATCTTGAAACCTGCCTTGAAATGACAAATAGAATATGCTATATTTGTATTGTGCGTAGTGCGTAAAGTGACAAATTGACATTTTGGTATTTATCTACTGACAAAGGCAAACCAGGAGTAATCCTGGGGCGCAAAGCGACAGCCCCGCACCAGCAGGCGCGGGGGGCTGCGTTGCCAAAGGGATGTAACATGAAAACCCTAAAGATTGCCTTTAGGGTTTTTTGTTTTTTACGGGGCCTTAAAAAATCCGGGAGGTGTATGATGAAAAACGTAATAGTGGATATACTGTTGGCCGCGATCATTATATCAGGTGTCACTACAGCCGCCTACGCCGGAGACACTATTTCCTTGTCTTTTTCCTGCAGCATACCTTCTATACCCGGGGTAAATGCGCCGGCTGACGCTCAGCCGGATATCGCAGATGATACGGAGCCTGCGGTTGAAGAAACAAGCCAGGCAGAGCCTCAAGAAACCGATGCCAGGGCTCCCGCGGTAACATGGGAAGAATTGGGCGAAGAAACAATGGTAGCGATGGAGACAGGAAGGCAAACAGTATATACGCGTTAACTACCGCTTGAGTTATTGTTCATTGTTTAAAAGTTCATTGTTCAGTGTTCATAGCCCAAACCTCGAGTTTAAGCATTACCGATAACCTTCAACTATGAACATTGAACGTGAACTATTTTTTTATTCTTTGATTTTCTTCAGCGGCACATCGTAGACGTAACCTACGCCTTCAAGAAGGGTAATATTCTTGATTATCGCTGTCTTTGGAAGATAGATGATCGGCAGGGTGCTTAGATCAAGGGTAATGGTGTGTTCGCCTGAGGAGGCGTTGGGGAAAGAATAGGCGCCGGTAATATCCGTGGTTGTCTTCATTCCGTTTTCCAGGCTTATGGCAACTCCCTGGATCCCGTAATCGTTATTGTCAAATTTACCGTCTCCGTTTATATCCTCAAATACATGCCCGCTTATTTCAGAACGCGAGATGATCCCGAAATCGATCCTTGAGAAACCATGATGTTTGATCGCTACTTCCTGCGTCGCAGGAACCGTCAAAACAAACCCGGTAGGCAGGCTTGAGGTATCCAGCGTCACAAAGGCCTTGCGCGCCCTTATGCCTTTAAAAACATAATAGCCGAATAAGTCCGTGGTCTGGAATTTATCTTTTCCGATAAATACTTTTAAGCCTTCGACCGGGGCTTCGTTACGCTGCCTGAGTCCGTCTGAATTCAGGTCCCTGAAAACATAGCCCTCAACGCTGCCCACGGATTCCCAGCGCAGCCCGGTATCCCAGGACAGGCGCATGCCGGCGTTAAAGCTGGCCTCAACGCGCTTTGTGACGTTGGGGTTTTCCGCCCAGATGTTTCTCACGCGGCAGGAGCCGTATACTTCGCTGCCTCCGCTCGGAGGCCTGTAGCTCAACTCGGAATATCCCTCAATATAATCTTCTCCGGAAAGCAGGCTGATGTTAGCGACTGTATCGTCTTCGTCCCTGAAGGTAAAACGGAATGTGCCGTAAAACGGACTCCTGGCTATCTGGCTTGTCCAGTCCACGCCTGTCTCGACGGCATTAGGCTGGGAATGGCTCTTATTAAAGGTTTCTTCCAGCCAGTTCATTTCCCTGTTTATGTAATAATAAAGGTCGCCTATCAGGCTAAATCTTACGCCGAAATTAAGCCGGTTGTTGTTGTAGCTGGAGCTCGGGGAAGTAAAACTCTGATTCCTCTGATAATAATAGTTTGCGAACGTGTAGATGTCCCTGAAGAATTTGAATTTCTTATAAAAACGCACACCCGGGCTCTGAAAGCGGTATTGAGAAAGGCTGCCCAGCATGTTCTGAAGGCTGTAAACGAAACTCGCCGAGGTTGATTCGTC
>Ga0265297_10007724_pt1 | contig 14759 bp, 11 predicted proteins | sample Munlanlwell13791_FD_192502 | JGI IMG/M metagenome (GOLD analysis project Ga0265297, IMG submission 192502) | Leachate microbial communities from a municipal landfill in Southern Ontario, Canada - Leachate well 137-91 | ecosystem: Engineered > Solid waste > Landfill > Unclassified | place... | reverse complement strand
CATTCGCCGCCCATGCCCAGTGCCGCCATGAACCGCAACAGGCCGAGATCCAAGGGGGTCTGCGAAAAACCGCACACGCCGGAGAAGATCGAGTAGGTCAGCACGCTCAGCGACATCGCTTTCACCCGGCCGATCCGGTCTCCCAGCCAGCCGAACATGATGCCGCCCGCCGCCGCGCCAATCAGAAACGCCGCCGTGATGCCGGTGATCCACGGCATCTTATAGGCCAGGTTTTCCGGGCCGAGCATCGCCTCAATGGCCGGCGTCGCCACGAGCGGAAACAACCCCATCTCCACGCCGTCGAACATCCACCCCAGGAACGCCGCGATGAAAGCCATCCACCGGCTGTATTGGCTGCTTTCGCTGGAAGCTTGTGTCATGAATGTCTCCTTGTGCACCATCTTGAGTAAGAGTGCGCAGGCGCAACGTCAAGCGCCAAAAGCCGCGCAAACGATGTACTGCCGGCTGGCGGGCGGCATCCGCAACCTGCTATTCTCTACAGGCATGAGCACCATCCGATGCGGACTATTGATGTTGTCACTGTTGGGGTTCGCGATTCACCCGGGTTGGGCCGACGATAGCGACCTGCGCGGGCAGGCGCGCGCCGCGCTGGAGAAAGCCACCGCCTATATGTGTTCGATCTCCACCGAAGGCGGCTATCTCTGGAAATACTCGCTCGACCTTAAGGAGCGCGCCGGCGAAGGCAAGGCCACCGCCACGCAAATCTGGATTCAGCCGCCCGGCACGCCATCGGTTGGCATGGCGTTTCTGCGCGCGTATCAGGTCACGAAGGACGCCCGCTACCTCGCCGCCGCCCAAGCCGCTGGCGACGCCCTCGCCCGCGGTCAGCTCGAATCGGGCGGGTGGGGCTACTTGATAGACTTCGCCCCGAACAACCAGCGCACGTTCCTGCGCAGCGACAAAGGGAAGCTCTCGCCGAAGCAGGTCGCAAAGCGAAAGAACATCTCCACCTTCGATGACAACAACACCCAGAGCGCGATCCGCTTTCTGCTCGCCCTCGCTGCCGCCAGCAAGGAGAACGACAAGAACGCTGCCGCTCCCAACGAGCGCGACGCGCGTATCCGCGACGCGCTCGACTACGGCCTCAAGAAGATGCTCGAAGCTCAATACCCCAACGGTGCGTGGCCGCAAGGCTGGGACGGCCAGCCCCACAAGCCCGACGAATGCCCTGTAACGAAGGCCCGCTTCCCCGAGAACTATTCGCGCGAGTACGTCAAGCAACCCTATTGGTTCCACTACACGCTCAACGACAACACCCAGCGCGACTGCATTGAGACGATGCTCGACGCCTTCCATCACACCGGCAAACCGGAGTATCTCGCCGCGGCCAAAAAGGGCGGCAGCTTCCTTATCCTCGCCCAAATGCCCGAGCCGCAGCCGGCGTGGGCCCAGCAATACAACATGCAGATGGAGCCAGCGTGGGCACGCGCATTCGAGCCACCGGCGATCACCGGCAACGAAAGTGCCGGCGCGATGCATATCCTGATGGACCTCTACATCGAAACCGGCGACGAGAAATATCTCCAGCCACTCCCGGCGGCCATCGCATGGTTCAGACGGAGCGCCCTCGCGCCGGGCAAATGGGCGCGCTACTACGAACTGAAGACAAACAAACAAATTTTCGGTGACCGCGACGGGAAGATCCACTACCGGCTCGAAGACATCAGCGAGGAGCGCCAAAAACACTACTCGTGGAGCGGCGAATATGGCGTGGAGAAAGCCATTGCATTCTGCGAGAAGCTGAAACGCGATGGCCGCGAAACGATCCTGAAGGCGCGCCAAGCCAGGACCTCCAAGGCCGGACGCTCATCCGCCAAGTCGCTCGCGCCAGTCGTGAAAGAGATCATCGCCGCGCTCGACAGCCAAGGCCGTTGGGTCATCCGGGGCCACATTCAGCAGCGCAACTGGGAGTTCGGCGACCGCGTCGAGACGGAGGTGTTCATTAAGAACGTCCGCCGGCTGTGCGATTACCTCGAAGCGACGCGGCCGTGAGAGGACAGCCGGTTGTTCAACGATCTGGTTTCCACCAAGGTCCAACGCTTGTGTCACTGAACCGCCGTAAATTTCTGAAATCACTCTTGTGGTCCGGCGCCGCTCTGGGACTGGGCTGCGCAGGGTATGCGTCGCTGGTCGAACCACGGCGGGTCGTCATCCGCCGGTTGCGGCTGGCCGTGCGCGGACTGCCACGCGCGTTCGATGGGTTGACGATCGCGCAATTGAGCGACCTGCACCGCAGTCACATCGTCAGTGTCGCGTATCTGAACCATTGCATGGACCTCGCCAACGCGTTGAAGCCGGACCTGATTGCTTTCACCGGCGACTACCTGACCTATGGCTGGGATTTTTGGTGGCTGGAGACGCCGGTCATGAGCGACCGCCGAAGAGCGCCGGAACTGATGCGCGAGGTGGCGGCGTGCATGGGCCGGGCGCGGGCGCGGTATGGAGTGTTCGCGTGTCTGGGTAATCACGACCGCTGGTTTGACGCGCACGCCGTGACCGCCGCCCTCCGCGGCGTGGACATCACGGTGTTACGCGACGAGCACACCACCGTCCGCATCAACGGCGAGCCGCTGCCGATTGTCGGCATTGACGATCCCTGGACGCGGGTCGCAAACGTGACACGAGCGTTCGCGGGCGTGAACGCGCCGTTCACTCTGGCGCTGACGCACCGTCCGTATGTCTTCGAGCACTGGTCGCACCCGGGCGCCCTTTTGCTTTTGGCGGGCCACACCCACGGCGGACAGGTGAGGCTGCCGTGGGTGGGGCCACCGTTTGTACCGTCGCACTACGGCCGGAAATACGCGCATGGCCTTTTCCGTCGCGACGACACATATATGTATGTGAACAGCGGCGTCGGCATGATCCCGCCGCCGGTGCGGTTCAACTGCCCGCCGGAGATTTCCTTCTTCCGTCTCGAAACGGCATGAGGCTGAAAAACGAAACTCATCTTCGATGTTCTCGGGCACGCAGGTTTTTCGCAGCCCCTCACCTTTTACTTCGTAGCCGTATTCTTCACCCACGATGGAGTGGCAGATTGCCAGGACTTGATTACGGCTTCGGTGCGCCAAACAGCTTCGTAACGTCCTCCCGGGTGGGTGTAGATAGTGCGATAGACGAAGAACAGCGCAATCCCCAGCAAATCCGCGTTAAAAGCCATGCCGCTGCCGGGATCGTGTCCATCCGGCCCGGAATCGGCATGGAATCGAAAAAATTGTCATAGACTACTTCAGGCCGGCCATGTAGAGTCCGCAACTCAACTTGCCAGAAGAATGGCAGTAAGGAGAAGATTATGTCAGAATTGATAAAGAAACTTGTGGTGCCGATCAGCGTTATTCTAGCGCTTATCGGGGTGGTGTTGGCTTGGTCTCGCGGCAGCGTTCATGCCAAGCTTCTGGATGAGGCGCGCACTCTCTCGGTGCAGGTCAACCAATTGCAGTCCCTCCAGATGGTCTCTCAACGGGTGGCCCAGGAACTGCTGGTTTACAGCCAACGGCAGCCGGCGATTGACCCCACGTTGATTGCTTTCGGCCTGAAGCCCGCGCCGCAGCAGCCGGCCCAACCATCTTCTGCCACGCAGCCGGCCCGGTCGCAAAGCTCCTCCTCATCCACCCCCGCTGCCCGCAGCCGCTAACTATTTGGAATAGAACCATGAGCCAACCGAATTTCAAATCATCGGAAGAGTCGCCGATCCTCGGCATCAGCATCGCCGTTATCGCCATCCTTGTGTTTATCTTGAGCTGGCGCGTCGGCTTGTATATCTCGCTGCAGAACACGAACCTCGACAGCAGCATCCAGAACATGAAGCGGCAGATCGAACAGGGTCAGCCGCTTGTCCAAAACTTCGCGCGCTTCCGCGATGCGTTGCTGCAATACGTCCAGCAGACCAAGGACGTCAATGTGGTAAAGCTGCTGGCAGCTTACGGCGTCGTTCAGGTTCAGCAACAGGCGCCTCCGACCGACCAGCCAGCCGCGCCGGCAGCCGCAACGTCGTCGCTGCAGCCGACCACACCGGCCGCGCCCGCGAAGTAGCTGGCTCGTTGGAAAAGCCGTGTAGCGGTGTCTCGGGTGTTTCGTTTCTGTGAACGAAAGGCGGGGTGTATCCACATCTCGTCGGCTTCAGCTTCTCCGTCGGCGCAGACCCGCGGAGAGGTGTTCCTGAAGAACGGCACAAAAGGTTATTCCCCCCGTCGCGCGGCTACGCTAGTATTCTGCTGACGTGACGGATCAACCCAACGAGATTCCAGGCTACGAAATCCTGGCCAAGATCGGCGAAGGCGGTCGCGGAACCGTTTATCGCGCGCGCCAGTTGTCGCTGGACCGGCTCGTGGCCGTCAAGATCCTCGCGCCCGAGCTGGCCTCCGACGCCGAATACACAGCCAAATTCCTCCAGGAGGCCCGCGCTGCCGCCAAGCTCAGCCATCCTAATATTGTCCAAGCCATCGAAGCCGGCGTCCATCACGGCATCTGGTACTTCGTCATGGAATTGGTCGAGAGTGGTTCGCTCCACGAGCGGTTGGCCACTGTCGGCAAGTTCTCCGAACAGGAAACAATCGACGTCGCACAGCAAATGGGACAGGCGCTCGACTTCGCCTGGCGGCGCGTGCATCTGATCCATCGCGACATCAAGCCTGCCAACATCCTTCTCACGGCCGATGGCCGCGCCAAGCTCGCCGACCTCGGCCTCGCGCAGCGCCACGGCGCGCCCGCCGATAAGAGCGGTTTCACCGAAGGCACGCCGCAGTATTGCGCGCCCGAGCAATGCCGCGGCGAACCGAACCTCGATATCCGCACCGACCTCTACTCGCTCGGCGCTACGCTCTACCAGCTCATCTGCGGCCGTCCTCCTTTCGACGGCGACAATCCGGCCGTGGTCATGGGCAAACAAATCACCGACCCGCCACCGCCGCCGCGCAGCCTCAACCCAAAAATCACGCCCGCGCTTGAGGCAATCATTCTCAAACTGCTCGCCAAGAACCCGGCCGATCGCTTCCAGTCGCCCACCGATCTCCTGAAGGAACTCGACCGCCTTCTCGCGCCCCCGCGGAGCGAGCCGGTCGTCGCTGCGTTCGCCACCGTGGATCGCCGGCGCATCATAGCGCTCGTGTCAGCCGTCGTGCTCGCCCTTGTCGTCGTGATTGTCGGGGCCGTCGCCCTGCTCAAGGACCCCTCTCCCAGCGGAAAGCAAAAAGCCGCCATCAAATCGAAGAATGGCATCACCCAGAAAAAGCCTGACACCCTCCACAGGCCGGCGATTGCCACCGACACGCAAGAAACCGCCGCGCTCACTCCTCAACCTTCGACACCCGTTCCGACGACCCCGGCGACCCACGCCCCACCGTCGCCGCCGCCCGGTCCCACCGACGCGGAAGCGCAGAAGCTCCTGGCTGACATCGCCGCCCTCATTAAGGAATTCAAGTTTGCCGACGCGGAAGCCGCGATTCGGAAGGCCCAGATACAATGGAAGAACGCCCCACTCCAGGTGCGACTGAAGATCGAAAACGCGTGGCATGAAACGCAAACCGCGCGCGCCGCCTATGAGAAGAAAACGGCCGACGAAGCCGCAGCCAAAGCCGCAGCTGAAACCGCGCGCCGCGAGCGGGCCGAAGCCCAGGCACGCGCCATCATTGAGCCGACCGGAGGCTGGGCGCGAACGTTCTACATCGAATACGCCTGCCAATACCTAGCCACCCAGCTCGCCAAAACCACGGACGCCGACGTTCGTGCGCGGCTCGAAGCCCGCTCCAGCGAACTGCATCTGCTCGCCGAATTGAAGAACCACCTGATCGCAAGTGTCGGCAAGGGAGCGCTGCTGGCGCGCGACTTCACACTTGTGCGCGGCCGGACACTTCAGGGCAAGCCAGTCAAAGCCACCGCCGACAGCCTCAGCATCGCCGTCGGTGTCGGCACCATCGCACTGCGCTGGAGCGATCTGACGGAGCCAACCATCTACGCCATGCTCCAAAGCAGCGTCACCGCGCAACACAGCCGCGCCCTCGCCGCGCTGGCCCTCTACGCTTGGGAAACCGGCCGCGCTGACGACGCCCGTCGTTTTTACGACCAGGCCAAGACCGCTCTCGGCAACCAACTCCCCGAACCAGTCCGCCGCCGGGGCGAATCCCTGCCGTCAACTGAACAGAAACAGTAATTGACTGTCCGTGACCTATCGCAACCCGTTCGTCGTGGCTCATCGGTCATGATTTCATGAAACGCTGGTTCTTCTACATCGCCGCCGCATGGGCGTTTTTCGCGCTGACCTGGTGGGTCTGCGAGCGGTTGTTGATGACCGATGAGAAGCGCGTGCTGCTGCAAATCGAATCGCTCGCGCGACTCGTCGAATCCGGCAACCTATTCACGCTCGACGACGCCATCGCCCCTGACTACCGCGACGACTGGGACAACGACCGACGCACCCTCCTCCTTGCCGTCCGCGCGCTGCGGCAACATTATCGCGATCCGGAAGTTCATCTGGGCCGTGCCATCGTTCGCGTCAACAACGAGGACGCCACCGCAGACTTGTCCGCCCATGTCACCGGTCGTGTCGCTGGCGACACCCGGGTGGAAGGTGAACGTGGCGAATATCGCCTCACCTTCCGTCGTCTGGAAAAAGAATGGAAACTGCGCGGCGTCACACGCAAAGAGCCGGCGCCGTGATATTTCGGTTGCAATGAAGTTTTCCTGCACTGCACGGGAAGTTGTGGCAAGATAGGCGATTATGAAACTCATTCACAGCCTGTTGATCTGCTGGCTGGCAACCGCAGCGTGGGCTGCGCCATTGCGTCATATCGAGGTCAGCGCCCGCGTCGAGCCAACGGTCGCGCATGCCGGCGAGACGGTGAAGATCGTCGTCACCGCCGCCGTCGACGAAAGCTGGCACCTTTACTCGCTCACCCAAAAGCCCGGCGGGCCTGAAAAGACAACGATCACGCTTGCAGAAAATGCCGTCGTCGAGAAGGCGGGGGCGTTCACCGGTCCCCCGCCGAAGCGCGTGCGCGACGCGGCGTTCGACATGGATGTCGAGCAGCATGAGGGCAAGGTGGAGTTTGCCGCGCCGCTGGTGTTGAAAGCCGGCACAGCGGCGGGCAAACAGAGGATCGAAGGCAGGATGCGCTTCATGCTCTGCAACGCGCAGAGCTGCCTGCCTCCAATGAACGCAGTGTTCGCGGCGGAGTTCACCATTGAATCGGGCGCGCCGCGGGCGGAGTCTGTCCCGGCGATTGCCGCCGCGCCATCCACGGAAGTGAAGCCGGCGTCGGGAAAATTCGGCACCCAAGCCGACGGGTTGGGCGGATTGATCCTGCTGGCGATTGTCTCCGGCCTCATCTCGCTGCTGACGCCGTGTGTGTTCCCGATGATCCCGATCACCGTGAGCTTCTTCACCAAGGAAGCCTCGCACGACCGGCGGCGCGCGCTGCAACTCGCGGCAGTCTACGGTCTCGGCATCATCGCGACGTTCACGCTCGTCGGCGTCGTGCTCACGTTGCTGCTCGGGGCGGGCAGCGCCAACAAGTTCGCCGCCCACCCGCTGGTGAACATCGGCATCGGTTTGCTCTTCGTCGCGTTCGCGCTGAGCTTGTTCGGATTGTTCGAGATTCAACTGCCGTCGTCGTGGATTGACGCGGCCCAGTCGCGCACTGGCGCGGGCACGGTCGGTGCGCTATTCATGGCGCTGGTGTTCACCCTGACGAGCTTCACGTGCACCGCGCCATTTATCGGGCCGCTGCTGGTGGCGATCACGCAGGGCGCGTGGTTCTGGCCGCTCATCGGCATGAGTGTGTTCAGCGCGACGTTTGCGTCGCCGTTCGTCCTGCTGGCGCTCTTCCCGAGCTGGATCGCGCGGTTGCCAAGGAGCGGTGGCTGGCTCAACTCCACCAAGGTCGTGATGGGTTTCCTCGAACTCGCCGCAGCGATGAAGTTCTTCAGCAACGCCGACCTGATCTGGCAGTGGGACGTGTTCTCGACGCCAGTGGTGCTTGCGAGCTGGATCGTTCTCGCCATGCTGACCGGCCTCTACATCCTTGGGAAAATCCGGCTGCCGCACGATTCGCCAGTGGAGAGTGTCGGCGGCATGCGCGTGATGTTCAGCCTCCTGTTCTTCGTGCTGGCACTGGTGATGCTGCCGGGGTTGGTGAAGATTCCTCCGCCGAACCTGATTGACTCCTACCTGCCGACGCCGGTCGCGTTGAAGCAGCAGGAAAAGCTGACGTGGGGCGACGATTACGCGGCGGCGTTGAAACAGGCGAAGGCCGAAGGCAGAAGTGTGTTCATAGATTTCACCGGCTACACCTGCACAAATTGCCGTTGGATGGAAATCAGCATGTTCCCGCAACCGGAGATCGAGGCGGCGCTCCAGAAGTTCGTCCGCGTGCGGCTCTACACCGATGGCGGCGCGCACGGCCAGCAGAACCAGGATTTTCAGGTCGCACGCTTTGGCGACGCCGCCCTGCCGCTCTACGTCATCATGAGTCCCGACGACAAGGAAGTCGCCCGCTTCGCCGGCATGACCCGCGACGTGAAGGCGTATCTGGAGTTTCTCAAGAAGGGGTTGTAGGCGGCTTGACGACCCTGGTTATGTCGGATCCTCATCTGCAAAATAAACGTCCCACCAAACTTCGATACCCATTCTTCCGAGCTTTAGCATTTGTTGCGGCATCAACCATGGGCCTCCCTGTCCAGCAGACATCCAGTAGGAAGTGATGTCGATCTCACAATGTTGTTGATGAAGCTTCTTAACCAAATCGCCCTTCCCCTCAAGCGCATCGAGGATCATATCGATGTGACGCCGGGTATCCTTCGAGTCGCAGAACTCTTCTGTGGAATAAAACCACCCGTTGGTTTTGCGTTGGAGTCTTCTCCGACAATAACGATCACCCTTCCGAAAGGCCTTCGTTGGTTCAATCTGTAAAATCTTCGTGATCTCGTCTGGGGCAAGGTCATTCGAAAACACACGAAGCGTTGAAAATGTTTCGACACACGTCGGGTAAGAATCGTCGTAATTACATTGATGCGTTTGAGACATGACCCGTATTCGAAATCCTTATTGACGTCCTTGCTTACGACACGGCGAACTTCGCACCGCCTTTTCGGCGTGTCCAGAATATTTGCCCGTTGCGGCAACTCACCGCAGGTCCGATGCATCGGTGCGCTGGGCGGCGCGCATCACGCGGGTTTCCGGCCCCATGCCTGAAAGAATGGGCCGTGGACAACAATCGTGTCTGGGGTCTCAATACGCTGCCGCAAGGCATTTCGCCTCGTGAAATGCGACCGCGCCGCCGGGCCGCCTCCTGAGGTCGGCGGCTACGTTTTGGTTGCGGCTGCGCCGCGCTGGGATAAGATGCATCCATCATGAACCGACTGTCAGTCATCCTGGGGTTGTCGCTTCTCGTCGCCTGCGGCGCCAGATACAGCCATGCCGCGGGCGGCACGATGCAGCAGGTCATTGCCGGGCTGCCAAACGACGCCAGTGTGCGAATCATTTTCACCGATGTGCTCGGCGACAAAAAGTCCATCCGCAACGACCTCCAGATTTCGCCGGAGCAGACGTTTCATCTCATTCTGCGTGAGGCGAAGCCGGCGCCAGCGTCGAAGGGCAAGCAGACGCAAGATCGCTGGCAGTTGCTGGTCCATGCGCGCGAGTGGAACGGCCAGGAATCGCTTGAAGCAGACAGCCTCGCCGAGAAGAAACTCGTCTGGCTGTTGCATCGGCGCGCCACCGCCACCACCGACCCCATCGAGAAACAAAACGCTTCCACGCTGGTCGGGGTTCTGATGAACCGGAGACAATCCTTTCCCGCGCCGAACAGCGGCAAGTGGATGTTGCGCAGCGCGGCGCTGACCAAGAAACCGTGAACCGCCGTCAACCGACCCCGCGTCCCCACTGACACCGCTTATGCACGCTGACCTTCTGGCCGACATCGGACGATGCATTCTTGTTTCGGTGGTACTTGCCTACGTGGCACACATGATCCGCCAGCCGCTGCTCCTGGCTTACATCGCCGCCGGCGTGTTACTCGGCAAAGAGATGGGCTTCGGCTGGCTCGACGACGTCCACAGCATCGAAACCATCAGCGAGATCGGCCTGATCCTGCTGCTGTTCATGATCGGTCTGGAGATGGATCTGAAGAAGATTCGCGAGGCCGGCAAGGTGGTGACGTTGACCGGCGTCGTGCAGATCGGAACGTGCGTGGTGCTGGGCTGGCTGTTTTTTCGCTGGCTTGGCATCGGCGGAGGGCAGTTCGACGCGCTTTACCTGGCCGTCTGCACCGCGATGAGCAGCACGCTCATTGTCGTCAAGCTGCTTCATGACAAATTCGAACTCGATACGCTGCCGGGCCGGATCACACTCGGCGTGCTGGTGTTGCAGGACGTCGCCGCCATCCTGTTTATCGGCGTCCAACCGAACCTCCAGGACCCGCGTTTCCTGCCGGTGCTGCTGTCGTTCGTCAAGGGCGTCGGCCTGATCGCCGCGGCGTTCGCCGCCACGCGCTATGTGCTGCCGCCGCTGTTCCGCCGCATCGCGAAGGTGCCGGAGCTGATCCTGGCTGGCTCGCTGGCGTGGTGTTTCCTCGTCGTGGCCGCCGCCGACGCCGCGGGACTGAGCCGCGCGATGGGCGCTCTCATCGGCGGCGTCAGCATCTCGACGTTCCCCTACAATCTCGACGTCATCAGCAAGCTCACCAGCCTGCGCGACTTCTTCATCACGTTGTTCTTCGTCGCGCTGGGGGCGGGCATCCCGCGACCGACGCCTGAGTTGCTGTTGGCGGCCATCGGCTGCGCGATCTTCGTCGCCGCCTCCCGCTACGCCAGCGTCACCCCGCTGCTGCTGGGCCTGCGCAACGGCCATCGCGTCAGCCTCATCACCGCGATCAACCTCGCCAATGTCAGCGAGTTCTCTATCGTCATCGCCGCCGTCGGCCTCAAGGCCGGCCATATCAGCCAGGCTGCGCAAACGCTCATCGTGCTCGCGTTCGCCGTGACTGCGACCGTGTCCACCTACAAGATTTCCTATAACTTCGAACTGCATCGTGTGATCAGCCGATGGCTGAAACGCTGCGGTGTACGCGATCTCGATCAGGCCGAGCAACATCGCGAGGCCGAGCATCCGCGACTGATGCTGCTCGGTTTCGCCAAGGTGGCCAGCTCGCTACTGGAAGAGATCGAGCAGCGCGCGCCCGTGCTCAAGGAACGGATGGCCGTTGTGGACTTCAATCCCGAAGCCGTCCACGAGCTCCGGCGGCGCGGCATCAAGGTCCACTACGGCGATATCAGCCACACCGATTCGTTGCGCCACGCCGGCATCGAGAAAGCCGAGATTATCATCTCCACCATCCCGGATCATTATCTGAAGGGCATCAACAACCTGCGCATCCTTCATCTGGTCCGCCAGGTCAACCCCAAGGCGCAGGTCGTCGTGACGGCGGAGACGCTGGCGGCGGCGCGGGAGCTTTACAAGGCCGGCGCCGACTACGTCAGCGTGCCCCGCCTGGACGTCGCTGCCGACCTGCTGCCGGCGCTGGAGAAACTGGTTGCCGGAGTTACCGACAGCGACCGCGAGGCATTTCAAGCAGCCGTCAAACAGCGTCACGAAATCATTCCATGAACCGTTACCAACCCCTGCTCGACACTGCCATTGCCGCCGCGCGTGCCGCGGGAGAACTCCAGCGCCGTCATTTCCACCGCCCGTTGCGCGTGACCGCCACGATGGCCCACGACATCAAACTCGAACTCGATGTCCGCAGCCAACGCATCATCGAACGCGCCATCCTCCGCCGCTTTCCCGGCCATGAGATTCTCGGCGAGGAAGACACGCGAAGATCCAAACTCCAGACTCCAAACTCCAACATCCGGTGGGTGATAGACCCGATCGACGGCACGGTGAACTTCTTCTACAACATCCCCGTCTTCTGCGTCAGCATTGCCGCACAAGAGCGTGTCGCAGAACCCGATGGGCAACACGAATGGCGCACGGTCGTGGGCGTCATCTACGACCCGATGCGCGACGAAATGTTCTCCACAGCGCTCGGCCAGCCCACGCGCCTCAACGGCCGGGTCGTCCACGCCTCCAGGCGGTGCAAGCTTGCTGACACGATTTGCACCGTCGCGTTTTTCAAGGACAAGGAAACCATCCGGCGCGGCCAGGCGGTCTTCAACGCGCTGCTGCCGCGCGTGCGCAAACTCCGCCTGCTCGGCGCCGCCGCACTCGACCTGGCCTACGTCGCTTGCGGGCGATTCGACGCCTACGTCGAGTTCGGCGTGAAACTCTGGGACATCGCCGCCGGCCTGCTGTTGGTGGAAAACGCCGGTGGCAGGACGCTGGTGCGCCCGACGAAGGAAGAGCACGGCTACGCGCTGCTCAGCATGAGCGGCGCGATCCCTCGATTGCCGCGAATCGTGAAGTGGTGATGGATCGCGTCAACGCGGCGCAGCCAACTCGCAAACAGGATAAGCGGGACGTTTGTCCCACTTTCAAAGCCGCTTAGTGTTTGACGGTCTTTTCTCTCGACGGCGCGGTCGCAGGCGCTGCTGCGCTGAGCGTAGCCAGATAGTCTCCGAGGGCGGCGATTTCTTCCTTTGTCCCGACCAGACGCGGCATGTAGGCGCGATAGGGGGAATCCGGCTTGTAGTCGTGCAGCAGCGTCAGCAGGTTGCCAATGGCTTCGCGGTTGCGCTCGCCGAGCAGACTCTTGATCGAGCGGTAACCGTTGACGGTGTGGCAGGCCATGCATTGGCCGCGGAACATCGCTTCACCCCGCGCCAGTTTGGGGTCGCCGCCCTGGCGCATCCAGAACGAATGCGTGAGGTAGCCTTCGGTGTTGAGCTTGTCCACGCTCGCCACACGGACGCCGTTGGAGAACATGTAGCGGCCGATCACGTAAGGTTTGCGAAGTGTTTCGCGGGTGTGCTCACCGGCTGCGGTGGCGAACAGCGCCAGGACCACCACGGTCATCGCCTGGCCGAAACGGAACTCCACGGGCGTCCGCCACGCGAAGAGATACGTCACTGCGACGATGACGGCGGAAGTCACGACGACGATCAACACCGAGCGGGTGACCTGCGTAAACATGCCCGGCCCGATGGTCGAGATGCCCAGTTGCAGCAGCGCGCGTTGCGACTCCGGCACCGTCCAGAGATACCAGACGAACGCCAGCGGCAGCAGCACGAACGTTGGCAACAGCCAGTTCGCGCTCCAGCGCACCATCGCCGTCTTCAGTTCCGGCTCTTTCGCGCCGTCAATGCGGCTGCATGTGACCAGCGCCCAGACGCCGGCCAGTGAGGCGCAGATGAGGCAGCGGATGGCGAGGTTGGGCCAGTAGGTCGGGTTGAAGAACGCCTGCCAGAACCGGCTTGCTTCCTGACCCGTGCCGGCCACCGCCAGCCACGCGTCGCCCGGCGTGAGCATGAACGCGAGGATGCCGTTGATGATGACGAGTGTGAAAAAGGAGGTCGCTGCGTAGAGCCAGCCGACCTTCAGATGCAGCGCGTCCGAAACGCGGCCCCACGTGTAGTAGTAAACCGCCGCCGTCGTCAGCTCGGCGATGAAGAACACCCACTCCATCGCCCAGCCGAAGACGAAGTTATGGATGAGCGCGCTGGTGCCTTCGGGATTGGCCAGCCCGATGGCAAACCAGATGCCCACACCGGAAACCGTGCCAAACACGCCGGTGAGAACGAGGAAGAACTTCGAGTGCCCCCGCAGCACCTTCAGCCAGTCACGCCGGCCCTCGCGCAACGCCTTGTGTTCTGCCAGCGCGAGGTAGAACCCGCCGCCGACGGCGAACAGCGCAATCATCATGTGGAAGATCGCGATGATGCCGATGACCCAGCCGCTTCCGATATATGGCACGTCCCAGAACGGATAGTTCATAGCGTTTACAGCCTTCGTCTTTCTCTAAATCGCCAGATACGCCCAGATCGTCGTGACCATCAGCGCGATCAGTGCGAACAGTCCGAAATACGTCGCGCGACGCGCGCGGCGGCCGGCTTCCTTCGTGTTGTCGTAGAGCGGAATCAAGAACCACAAAACCATTCCACCCGTGAAGACCGCGATGCCGAGGACTTCGCCGAGCGTGCCGGGAAACCAGTTGCCAAAAATCTTCAGGACCTGAAACTGGCTCATGAAATACCACTCAGGGTGAATACCCAACGGCGACGGCTTGAGCACGTCGGCCTGCGGTCCCAAATCCCACGGAAACAGGAACGCCAGCACGCAGAGGACATTGAACGCGACAAGCCACATCGCAAAGTCCTTCATCATGAAGGTCGGGACAAACGGCTCGCTCTTGCGCTGCGCTTCCGGCTTCGCCTCTTCCGACGGCGGCACGGCGTTGCCATGCTTCTGCACCAGCCAGAGATGGAAGCCGAGCAGCAGCAGGAAGATCGCGGGCAGCACCACCACATGCAACGCAAAGAACCGCTGCACCGTGTAAGCGTTCACATCCGTCCCGCCGCGCACCAAGTCGGCCAGCTTCGGCCCGATCACCGGCATCGTGGAGGGGATCTCCATGCCCACCTTCGTCGCGAAATACGCCAGCTCGTCCATTGGCAGCAGATAGCCGCTGAAGCCGAAGATCATCGTCATGCCCAGCAGCCCGACGCCGCTCCACCAGCCGAACTCGCGCGGCTTGCGGTAGGCTTTCATGAAGAAGACCGAGAACATGTGGACGAAGATCGCCGCGACCATCAGGTTTGCCGACCATGAGTGGACCGACCGCACCAGCCAGCCAAAATCCGTGTCGTAGGTG
>Ga0265297_10007723_pt1 | contig 14759 bp, 11 predicted proteins | sample Munlanlwell13791_FD_192502 | JGI IMG/M metagenome (GOLD analysis project Ga0265297, IMG submission 192502) | Leachate microbial communities from a municipal landfill in Southern Ontario, Canada - Leachate well 137-91 | ecosystem: Engineered > Solid waste > Landfill > Unclassified | place... | reverse complement strand
TCCCGATGCCGACGTTGCCGGAGGTTGTGGCAAAATTGGAACCCTCCGTAGATTTTAAATTCTTGTACTCACCGTAAGGGGCGGGATAGTAAGTGGTGAGATCAACCCGCCCCGCAAAGGCGGTGGATGCAAATACAACGGTTGAAACAAATACAACGCCTAAAACAGTTCTTCGGAACATTTTTCACCTCGAGTCATGGGTTGCGAACAAATAAAAAACTGTGCAAGAAAAAATTTCTACGCATTCAAAGCGAAAAAAAACATGCCCGCGAGAGAAAAACTGAGAAATTCTTGCTTAAAAAAAGCACGGACCAAGCGGATTGCCATCCTGTTTGCAACATTACCGTCCTATTTTTACACCAGTCAGTGCGATCCACTGGGTCGGAGCATCCCATCAACTTGTCGGATGCGGGGTATCGGTCCCGGACTATGCACCGATCTGATTAAGAATGATTATTTTATATCACTGCTTCTACCGAGGACATTTAACAACTTCTCTGAAAACAATTCCATAGGTTTTTCGCTCGCAGCAAAATTTCGAATCTTCACTATTTTTCCTCTCGTATCATATGTAATATATTGTATGCATTGTCATTCATTCCGTAAAGCCTAAAATAATTCCCATGGCAGAAAAGAAAACCGATATGCTAACAGTTCGGCTTACTCCATCCGTCAAGAAAGCACTGGAAAAACGGGCAAAAGACGGATACCGGAGTCTTTCCCAGGAAGTCGAAATGATTATCTTAAAAGCCATTGGCGTCAAAAAGAGCTGATCTCGTCCTTTTTTATTATCTCCTCGACCCGCCGTTTGTACGCCGCTGAACTTTTTTGGACATGGTTTCAGGAATTAAGTTTGCACTTTAATTATGGTTCGGGTCACGATTGCTCATCTGCAGGCGTGGCATGGGGAAAGACTGAGATTTTACGTCAGGATGTTGTTTGCCAACCCCCTGCGGGGTCAGTATTTTTAGACGTTATCTTCGTCGTTGGATTCGGAATCGACGGAGGCGGCTTCGGAATAGTCGCCGACGGGATTCGGGAGGAGGATTTCGCGGGGCTTGGCGCCGTCCTGAGGGCCGATCACGCCCGCGGCTTCCAACTGGTCTACGACACGCGCCGCACGCGAATACCCAAGCCTTAAACGTCTCTGCAAATAGGAGGTCGAGGCCTGACGCGTGGTCAATACAATGCGCTTTGCCTCATCAAAGATCTCGTCCTTTTCGCCGGCGCCGCCCGGCATCGAGCTATTCTGTGCGGCCTGGATCTCAGTGTGATATTCCGGCTTCCCCTGCTGGGCTGAAAAAGCCACGAGGCGATTGATCTCTTCGTCTTCAATGAGCGGTGCTTGTCCCCGGATCATATTGTCGCTGCCGGGTTGTATGAAAAGCATATCCCCGCGTCCCAGCAATTTGTCAGCCCCCTTGTTGTCCAGGATGGTCCTGGAGTCTACGACCGAGGCGACCTTGAAGGCAACGCGGGCCGGGAAATTCGCTTTAATAACACCGGTGATCACGTCTACGGAGGGCCGCTGCGTCGCGAGGATCAAGTGGATGCCGACGGCTCGGGAAAGCTGCGCGAGTCGCGTGATGGCCGTCTCAACCTTCTCCTGGGCCACAAGCATGAGATCCGCAAGTTCGTCAATGATAACCACAATGTAAGGGATCGAGGCCGGAATCACATGCTCGGATTCCCCCGCCGCTTCGACCTGCTTCACGCCTTCTTCGGAAAGTTCGCGGGTGTTGAATCCCGCAATGTTCCTCACGCCGACCGTGGCAAAAAGCCTGTATCTTTTTTCCATTTCCATCACGACCCAATTCAGCGTGTTCGCCGCCTTGCGCACGTCCGTCACCACAGGGGAAAGCATGTGCGGTATCTTGTTGTAAACGGCAAGCTCGACCATTTTCGGATCGACCATGACCAGCTTCAACTGGGAAGGCGTACAGTGATAAAGAAATCCGGCAATAATGGAATTGATGCAAACGGTCTTGCCGCTTCCCGTGGTCCCGGCAATCAGAATGTGGGGCATGGCGGCCAGGTCCGCGATCATCGGCTTCCCGCCCGTGTCTTTCCCGAGGATCAGGGGCAACATGCATTTCTGCGAGCGGAAATCGGGGTTCTCGATCATTTCGCGCACAAGAATCGGCCTCGACACAGAATTAGGGACTTCGATACCGATCGTTTGCTTCCCCGGGATCGGAATGATCATCCGGATGCTCGTCGCCCTAAGCGCCATTGAGATATCATCTTCGTAAGCCGCGATCGAATTGGCACGGACACCGGGCGCCGGAAGGATCTCATAGAGCGTGATCTTCGGCCCCTGCTCCACCTCGACCACTTTCACTTCGATCTCGAATTCGGCAAGCGTCGCTTCAATAGCCTTGGAATTGGCCGCGAGATCGTCGCCTCCGCCGATCACATCCTCCTTCGGCCTTTTCAAGAGATCCACGGGCGGAAATTGATAGTTCGCATCCGCCTTGATCTGCGAGCCGATCACCCCTTTAAAAGAAGTCTCATCGCCGGATTCTGGCCCGGATTGTTTTTCCTTGTCAGAGGACTCCGTTCTGGTCGCTACAGGCTGAGATACCGGCTTTTTAACAGGCTCTTTTGGTTCCTCTTTCGGCTTCTTTTCAGCCCTCGTCTTGTCCTGGCATCTATTTTCTTCTGACTGAAGGTTGCCAGGACTAGTCCAATTAACCTTTAAATTTTTTGATTGAGAATTGGGCTTGTCATCAGCCATACCCGCCGTAGGTTGATAGGTTTTGATCTTGAGGGGAATGTCCGGAATTCGCGGCGCCGGCCTTTCTTTTTCTTTCTCCTTTTGTTTGAGTTCTTTAACTTGCCGCTCCTGCTCCTTCTTAAAAACAGCAACATTCCCGTTTTTTTTGGATCCGCGGGGAAACCATCCGGCGATTGTTCCGAAAACCGCCTGGCATTTTTCGACAATGGTCCGGAACAAGGGGTAGAGGAGAAAATCCGTGGCTAGAAGAAGCGAAAGCAAAAGCGCGGAACCGGCCAGGATATAACTTCCGAGACGACCGAAATAGCGCAGAAGATGGTTGCCGGCCACATACCCGAACGCGCCGCCATAAACGAAGCGTTGCTGGGGCCCTACGGTGATCGTGACAAGCGTCGCAATCGAAAGGAGCGCGATGGCAAGCCCGACAAATTTAAAAAGTTTCCGTTCCGGGACCTTCTGGAGAAAAAAACATTCCGCCCAGAGCAGAAAGACGAACGGGATCACGAAAGCGCTGATGCCAAAGACGAGGAGAAGTCCGAAGGCAAGATAAGCGCCAAAGACTCCTGTGTAATTCGCGACAGGAAACGTGGGACGGGACGAATAGAACGCGATATCTTCAGCGTGGTAGAAAAAAAGGCTCGCAAAAGCAAAAAGCCCGAGCAAAAGGAAAAAAACGCCCCAGATCTCGTTGATTCTTTCTTTTTTCATATACCTTTAGCGGCTTGCGTAAAGCGGAGAGCGCAGAGGAAAAATTCATAAACGTGGTGCATCCGCTCTAACTGTACGCCCCACGCTCTACGCTGGTTAGTGACCGGTATGGCCGAAACCGCCGGCACCCCGGCGCGTTCCATTGAGATTATCGACTACCTCAAGCTTCGCCTTAACTACCTCGGCAAGAACCATTTGAGCGATCCGCATGCCGCGCGTCACGATGAAAGGTTCCTTTGCATGATTGATCAAAATGACCTGGATCTCACCGCGATAATCGGAATCGATCGTACCGGGAGTATTGAGAAGCGTAATGCCGTGTTTGATCGCAAGACCGCTCCGGGGACGGATCTGGGCCTCGAGATGCTTGGGAAGGGCGATGATGATACCCGTGGGCACCAGAACACGGTCCCCCGGCTGAAGCGTCACAGGTTCCCGGCAGGCAGCCAAAAGATCAATGCCGCTCGCACCTTCGGTCATGTGCTGTGGAAGAGGCAGACCTTCGAAATGAGGTAAGGTTTTAACTTCGATGCTTATTTCGTTCATGGGGATAAAGTAAAAAGGTCAGGCACCTTTTTAAGGGTGCCTGACCCCCTAAATCCTAGCGACGAGGCCGGCCTCTTCCACCGCGATCATCACGATCGCGTCTGGGAGGCAACGCTTCGACAACTGTTCTTTGATCTTCGGGAAGTATCGGAAGGGGTTCTGTCATCGCCTGCTTGATGCTCAAACTCACTTTGCCTCGCTCGTCGATGCTGAGAACCTTCACTTTAATTTTATCACCCACGCGGAGATAGTCCCCGGCGCTCTTTACGAATCCTTCGGTGATCTCGGAAACATGGCAAAGCCCGTCCTTGCCCGGCAAAATTTCGCAGAACGCGCCAAACGGCATGAGCTTCTGGACCGTGCTCTCGTAGATCTTGCCGATCTCGGCATCTTCGGTCACAGCCTGAACGCGCGCGATGGCGGCTTGCGAGGACTCATTGCTCACCGCAGCGATAAAGACTCGGCCGTCATCTTCGATATCGATCTTGGCGCCGGTCTCTTCGACGATCTTCCGGATATTCTTACCGCCCGGCCCGATCAACATACCGATCTTTTCAGGATCGATCTTGAGGGTCGTAATACGCGGCGCGTATTCGGAAAGTTCTTTCGGCGTTTTGATGCAAGCCGCGATCATGTCCAAAATCTTGAAACGCGCCTGCTTGGCGTGATCGAACGCTTCCTTAAGCTGGGGTTCCGTAATGCCGTCGATTTTCATGTCCATCTGAAGTGCTGTAAGTCCCTCGCGAGTCCCCGCGGCCTTGAAATCCATGTCGCCCAAATGGTCTTCGATCCCGGCAATATCCGTCAGGACCTTCCAGCGGTTCTTGTCCGTCACAAGCCCGATCGCAATACCAGCAACCGGCGCCTTGATAGGCACCCCGGCATCCATCAACGCGAGTGTTCCGCCGCAAACCGTGGCCATGGAACTCGAGCCATTGGATTCCATGATCTCGGAAACGAGACGAATGGTGTAAGGAAAATCTTCCTGGGACGGGAGAATGGGCTCCAGCGCACGTGACGCGAGTGCTCCATGCCCGATCTCACGACGCCCTGTCCCGCGATTGGGGCCCACCTCGCCAACGCTGTAATGCGGAAAATTATAATGGAGCATGAAACGCTTGGAGTACTCTTTCTCAAGAGCGTCGATGGTCTGTTCATCATCACCCGTACCGAGCGTGGTCACACTCAAGCTCTGGGTCTGACCGCGGGTAAAAAGCGAAGACCCGTGGGTTCTCGGCAAAATGTCGATCTCACAGGTGATCTTACGAATGTCACGCTCTCCGCGTCCGTCCGGACGTTTTCCGGTGGAAAGAACAAAATCACGGATCTTTTCGTGTTCGAGCCGCGCGAACGCAATTTTCACGAGGGCTTCATCAAAACCTTCGGCCTTGGTGTCGCACTGGGCGAGGGCTTTTTCATAAAGACCATTCAGGAACGATTCCTGAGCATCTTTGCCCGGTTGGGAAAATAATTTCTCGAATTCATTCCCGATCGCGGTCTTGATCTTCTGTTCCATACCTGCCGGAAATTCGATCGTTTTCACAACTTTCTTAGTCTTGCCGGCCTTTACCACAAGGTCCAGCTGCAACTGCACAGCTTTCTTGACTGCTTCATGCCCGACCTTGAGCGCCTCGAGCATTTGCTCCTCAGAAATTTCCTTCGCTCCCGCTTCGATCATCACGATCTTTTCAAGAGTGCCGGCAACCACGAGGTCCAAAGCGCTCTTTTCAAGTTCCTGGTGTGTGGGATTCACGATAAATTCCCCGTCTACGAGCCCGACACGCGCGGCACCAAGGGCGGTCGTGTAGGGAATGTCCGAAATCATGAGCGCTGCCGAAGCCGCGTTCATCGCGAAAATCTCGGTCATGTTCTCGCCATCGATCGAAAGCACAGTCACTGTGACCTGCACTTCGTTGAGATAATCTTCCGGGAAAAGCGGACGGATGGGCCGGTCGATCAGACGCGAAGTCAGGATCTCCTTCTCGGAGGGACGCCCTTCACGCTTGAAAAAACCGCCGGGGATTTTGCCAGCAGCGTAAGTGCGTTCGCGGTAATCCACGGTAAGTGGAAAGAAATCGCGGATCTCTTTCTTGTCACCCGCGGCGACCACGGCCGCGAGGATCACGGTCCCGCCGCATTGAGCGAGCACGGCGCCATGGGCCTGTTTGGCCATGCGCCCGGTTTCCAGGGACACTTCGCGGCCCCCGATCTGAGTAGAAACTTTTTCGATATTTGTCATGTGAGGTTACACCTTTCGATTGTGAGGTTGGAACTTATTCAAGATAAGGACAGGACTAATTTTTTTCATATTTTTTATTAAGGTAATCAGACCAGCCCTTGTCAACCTTTGTGGAAATTAAAACAGAGACAAGGACAGACTGAAACGAGGAATTTATTTCCTCAGATCAAGGCGAGCAATGATCTGCTGGTATTTTTCAGGAGTCTCACTTTGAAGATGCTTCAGAAGCCTCTTACGGCGGCTGACCATCTTGATAAGCCCGTAACGTGAATGGTGATCCTTGACATTTTTTCCAAAATGCCCGGAAAGACCGTTGATGCGCTCTGTGAGAAGAGCGATCTGCACCTCATCGGACCCTGAATCGTTCTTACTAATCTTGTATTTTGAAATGATCTCTTTTTTCTTCGTTTTTGCTAATGCCATTTTCTTTCCTAACTCCTCGTCTTTGTTGGATTTACGTCTTTTTTTCAGTCTCTGAAAGTCTGCGAAGTATACCCTACCCCCCTTGCCTTGTCCAGATTTTTCGGCTCGGACGAGATTGTCAAAATCTCGCCGAAGCTGTCCCAATCCATTGGGGATTGGGATCGGACATCTACCGCTGCTTCCGGTAATAAAGCCTTGCAGCCAGAACATCCCGTTGGATCTGAATTTTAAGAGCTTCTTCCGTGAGGAATTTCTGCTCCGGACGAAGGAACCGGTGGAGAGCGATTTCCATCATCTCACCGTAAACTTGCCCTTTAAAATCCAGCAGGTGAAGTTCAAGAACCGGCCGCGGCGTTTCCTTTTTGGGATAGGTCGGGCGTTTCCCGAAATTCATGACACCGGGAAGCCACGCTGCTTTAAAAGCGTGCCCCCCTTCTCGTTTTCTCAAAAAAACAGAAGGGCTCGGTAAAAACCTCGCCGAAGCGATATAAACACCCAGCGGCAGCAGGATTTCGGAATGGATTTCGAGATTTGCAGTCGGGCACCCGAGATGAAGGCCGTGCCCTCTCCCTTTGATCACTTTGCCGAACATGCTGAAAGGCCGGCCGAGACACGCCTGAGCTTTCTCGACTTCCCCTTGCGTAAGAAGTTCGCGGACTCGGGAGCTTGAAACGGGTCTTCGGCCGATCATCACGGGCTTCATTTTCCTAAAAAGGAATCCGTTTGATCCGGCAAGCTGTTCCATCAAGCTTGTGTCCCCCTTCCGGCCGCGGCCAAAATGAGCGTCATACCCCATACATATCTCACGGATATGAAGTTTCTTTACAAGGATCTTTTCCACAAAATCCCGGGGCGGCATTTTCGCGAAGGCCGGAGTAAAAGACTGCAGAAAACAAAGATCGATCCCGGCCTGTGCCAGATAAAAAAGTTTTTGTTCGACGCTCATAAGCATCATGGGTTTGCGTTCCGGATGAAGAATGCTGTGCGGATGCTGGGGAAACGTCAGGACCGCCGCAAGGGCGTGCTCTCTTTTTGCTTGCCTGACTACATAACGCAGAAGCTTTTGATGGCCGAGATGGAACCCGTCGAAATTCCCAAGCGCAAGAACAATGGGCCGGGACGAGCGGGCTTTATATTCTTGAAGATTCGGAATGATTTGCATGGAGCGATGTGACGCTTAAGGGGATCACTTTTTCGCGAAGCTGAGCCTGGGTGAAGTTCTTCAGGGCCTCGACCGTGACACTCTGTTCCAGCTTGAATGTACCGCTCCGAAGACGGCGCAGGCGGGCCAGAGTCGCGTAACAGCCCAGAGCCTCGCCAAGATCGTTGACCAAGGTGCGGACATAAGTGCCTTTGGAAACATGCGCCAGAAATTCTACGGACTTTCCTTCTTTTTTTTCAAAACGAAATTCATGCACCGTGACCGGCCGTCCGTCACGCAGCACAGTTTTGCCCTGACGCGCGAGCTTGTAAAGACGGGTTCCTTCATGTTTGAGAGCCGAGACCATGGGCGGCACCTGAATGATGTCGCCGGTAAACTGCCGAGCGGCCTTGGCGCGGATCTCTTCCAGCGTAATGTGCTCCCAGGGCGCTTCTGCGGTTATCTTTCCGTGACGATCGTGAGAATCGGTCTGAATACCAAGTTCTAATGCTCCAAAATATTCTTTATCACAAGCGCTGAATTGTATGGAGTTTTTGGTCGACTTGCCGAGAAGAAGCACCAGAAGTCCCGTGGCAAGGGGGTCGAGGGTCCCTGCATGCCCGACTTTTTTGATCCCGAAACGCCGACGCACGAACGCGCACACGTCATGTGAGGTCCAGTTTTCGGGTTTGTCGACAAGCAGAACGCCGTCGATGGAATTCACATCCATCACACGGCCTTGTCCTGGCATCTATCCTGACTTTCATTTTCTTTTCCATTACGGCAGTCAGGATTGCCCCGATTTCCACTGCGTGGAAATTGAGTAGTATTAGGACTATTTTTTTTTGAAAGAAGGTCGCCAGGGCTAGTCCCATCTACCTTTAAATCTTTGGATGGAGGATGGGGCTTGTCCTTTTCTTCGATCTTGCGAATAACCTGTCCTATTTCAAAATCCTTGTCGAGCGAATCGTCCAGTTCAAATTGAAGCTTCGGCGTGTAACGCATCTTGATTGCCACGCCCACCTCATGCTGAAGGAACCCGGCCGCATGTTTGAGGACCTTGAGCGTTTCTTCTTTTTTCTTTTTATCCCCCATAACGCTTATGAATACCACGGCGGATTTGAGGTCCGGGGTGATCTTCGCGTGAGTAACAGTCACAAAACCCAAGCGCGGGTCCTTGATCCTTTCCAGGATGAGACTGCTAAGTTCCATTTGAAGAAGCGATGCCACACGTTCGGTTCGTTTCCCTTGCATAAAGCACCTCTTAATTAAAAAAGCGTTACTGAAAGCGCCGGAACCGGGGCTCGGCTTCCTTCATCAGTAACGCCTCCTAAATACTGTTTTGAATTTGAAATTTTACGGGTCAACAGCACTGATTCACATCTGATTTTAAAATCAAAAATCAGTACAGCCCCAACCAACCTTTTAAATAAGCTTGAGGGTTGGGACAATACCAGCGCTTTTAATCTATAATTTTTGTTATGAAGCGGCGCTTGGTCAATGATTATAATTTTGCGGCAAACTTATCAATGCGGTAAGATTCCAGCATGTCCCCTTCGCGAAGATCGTTAAAACCTTCCAGGGCGACCCCGCACTCATAACCCTCCGCGACTTCTTTGACGTCATCTTTGAAACGTTTAAGGGACGACAGCCGTCCGTCAAAAATTACGACATTGTCGCGTACAAGTCTCACGTGATGTTGTCGTGCAATGCGGCCTTTCATCACAATCGCGCCGCCGATATTTCCGACCCTGGAAGACTTGAATATCTGACGAATCCTGGTTTTGCCTTCAACCACTTCTTTGAGTTCCGGTTCGAGGATGCCTTCCATGGCCTTTCGGATTTTTTCGACCGCGTCATAGATAATGTTGTAAAAATGAATATCCACACCTTCTTTCTCTGCCAAAACCTGAGCCTTCGGGTCGGCTTTCACATGGAAACCGATAATGATCGCATCGGAAGCCGCTGCAAGCATCACGTCCGATTCGTTGATTCCTCCGACAATGCCATGGATCACGTGGAGCTGGCATTTTTCAGAACTGATCTTATCGAGCGACTGGGTGAGCGCCTCGATGGAACCTTGCATGTCCGCCTTAAGGATGATCTTAAGCTCCTTGAAATTTCCTTCCGAAAGTTTGGAGTAGAGGTTTTCAAGCGACAGGTGTTTCGGGGTCCCGCGCATCTGCCGCTCGCGAACCTCGAGGATTTTTTGTTCAGTGATCGTTTTGGCGATCTTCTCATCCGCCACCGCATAAACCGTTTCCCCGGCTTCGGGCACGCCGTTCAAGCCGCTTAACTCCACTGCATAGGCGGGCCCGGCCTCGCGTACTGTTTTGGCCCGGTCATTTTTCATCGCACGAACACGCCCTGTATATTGCCCGGCTACCACGATATCACCAAGCCTTAGGGTCCCTTTTTGTACGATCACACTCGCCACAGGCCCGCTGCCTTTGGAGATATGGCTTTCGATCACGACGCCCACGGCCAAACGGTTGGGGTTCGCTTTCAGCTCCAAGACTTCGGCCTCCAGAAGCAACATCGTAAGAAGATCTTCGACCCCTTTGCCGGTCTTTGCGGAAACTTTCACAACAATTGTTTTGCCGCCCCATTCCTCAGGTACAAGCCCGATCTTCTGAAGTTCGCCCATCACCTTTGCGGGATTGGCGACCGGGAGATCGATCTTGTTCATAGCCACTACGATCGGACAACCGGCCTCACGCGCATGGTCAATGGCCTCGATCGTCTGCGGCATTACGCCGTCATCGGCCGCCACCACCAATACGACCACGTCTGTCACATTCGCGCCCCGGGCACGCATGGCCGTAAAGGCTTCATGGCCCGGCGTATCCAGAAACGTCACATGCCCTTTGCCGGGGATATCAACGCCATAAGCGCCGATATGCTGGGTGATAAAGCCTTTTTCCTTGGCCGCCACGTTCGTACTGCGAATCGCGTCCAAAAGGGATGTTTTGCCATGATCAACATGGCCCATCATGGTCACAACCGGCGGTCGCGGTTTCAGTTTCGCAGGATCCTCTTCACTCCCACTTTCGATGATCTCCTTGGCCTCATCCGCCTTCTTATTGACTTCGATCCCAAGAGCTTCCCCGGCCGCATAAACGATCTCTTCGTTCAAAAGCTGGTTCACGTTCGCAAAAATGCCGATCCCCATAAGGGCCTTGATGACTTCCGGGATCCTCCGATTCATCTTTTGCGCCAAATCCCCGACTGTGATCGGAAAACGGATCTCAATCACTGGTTTCACGGGAGGGGACGGCGGAACGACCTCTTTGGGTGCCTGCATTACCGGAACTTCCACTTTCGTTTTGGGCGTTTCTACAACAGGCACTGCCTTGGGCTTCGAAACCTCCGGAACTTTGCTCTCAACGGATGTTGGCTCAGGCTTCTTTCTTTCCACAACAGGAACAACCGGAGATTCCTCTTTTTTGACGGACATAGCAGCGACTTTTTGAGTGACCGCTGTTACTGGTTCCGAAGCTGGCGCTTTCGCTTCCGGGACATGTTTTACTTCCGCGACGGATTGTTTAGCATAAGCTTTGCCTCCTGCGGAGGCTCTTGTTTTAGTTGAAGCTTTAACGGCAGATTTTTTTTCTTTAACTGATTTCGTTTCGACAGTTTTTGTGACAGCTTTTTTGTGTGCGTCTTTTTTTTCGGCGGGAGCCTTCGGGGCTTTTTTGATTATTTCTTTTTTTTCTTTGGTTTTCTCTTTCTTTTCAGCCATATCACGTACCCGCTTCTTCCCGCCCCTTTTCAGCATCAGGAGCCTTCTCTTTCGTTTCTTCCTCCGCAGCTTCCACCTCTGCCGGCTTCGCAGAAACCGTTTTTTCAATAGTCTTGTTTGCTGTGCTTTTTTTTGTCGCGGCTTCTTTGGCCGACGCTAGGATCTTTTCGGCTGTCTTGAGACCAATGCCCGGGATATCGGAAAGCTCTTCAACTGTTTTTTTAAGAAGCTCCCTGAGTCCCTGAATCCCAGCCTCTTTGAGAATCTCTTCCGTCTTTTCCCCAACGCCGTCCAGCGAACTGAGAGGGATCTTTTGCGTAGCGCTGCGCACGTCGAGCTCCCAGCCGATCAATTTTGACGCAAGACGCACGTTCTGTCCTTTTTTTCCGATCGCAAGCGACAATTGATCGTCCTCGACCAGGATCTCGGCGCTTTGCCGCTCCAGATTGAGCGTGATCTTTTTAAGTTCGGCGGGCGCCATGGCATTCCTGATGTAGGTCTCGATGTCGTCACTGTAACGGATGATATCGATCTTTTCACCTCCGAGCTCACGCACAATGCTTTTAACGCGCTGCCCGCGGACACCCACGCAGGAGCCGACACAGTCGATCTTCTCGTCGGACGAAGTCACGGCAATCTTGGTGCGGGACCCGGCCTCACGCGCCACGGCCTTGACTTTTACGAACCCGTCGTGGATCTCCGGTACTTCCATTTCAAAGAATTGCGTCACAAGATCCGGATGTGTTCTCGATAAAATAACTTCTGGTCCTTTGGACGTTTTTTTGACCTCCATCACGTACGCGCGCACTATATTTCCCTGTCGAAAACTGTCGAGCGGCGATTGTTCGCGCGCGGGCAAAATGCCCTCCGTCTTTCCAAAATCCACAATGATGGCTTTGGACTCGATGCGGTGAACGCTGCCGGAAACGATATCACCCTGTTTATGGCTGTATTCCATAAAAATGGATTCGCGCTCGGCTTCGCGGATCTTCTGAATAATAACCTGTTTGGCGGTTTGTGCAGCAATACGGCCGAAACGGGGATCGTTAATCTCCTTGCCATTTAGAAACATGGTAATGCGGAAAGTCTTGGGATCAATCTGGACGTCAAAGGCCTCTCCTTTTTCAGGCGAACCCTTGCGGCAGGCGGAGATCAGAGCGTGACGAAGCGCATCCAAAAGGACCTCTTTGGTGATCCCCTTCTCCTTTTCGATATATTCCAGCGAAGCCAGTAAATCCTGTGACATTTTGTCCCTAATCTCCTTCGTGTCCTGAGAAAAAAAAGAAGTGGGTTTGTGCGCCCACTTCTCCGCATTCCCAAAATTGATGGGCTTATTATATGAAGAATCCCATGAAAGTCAACGAGAGTATCTTGGACATGTTGTAAAGTATCTTGCTATAATTATTCATGATTCTCATTAGTCAAGAAATCAATAGGTAATCATGACTGTCCTTATTAACCACCAGAAAAATGAAAAAACAAGACAAGAGCCGCCATGGCCTTGATCAGCGTCATCATCCCCACTTATAACCGTAAAACGGTCCTGCCACGCGCAGTCGACTCTGTTCTTGCACAAAAAGGCGCGGAATTCGAACTTATCATCGTTGATGACGGCTCTACGGATGACACGGAACGAGTCATCTGCGGGACTCGCATCTCGCACCTCGGGATTCGTTCTTCTAAAAACGAGGCACGAGTCCCTAGCCCCGAGTCCCGTTTTTTTCGCCAAGAAAAAAACCTCGGCCCCGCCGCCGCTCGAAACCTCGGTATCAAAGAAGCGAAAGGCGAGTGGATCGCGTTCCTGGATTCGGATGATGAATGGAAGCCGGGTAAGCTCAAAGCCCAGCTGGAATTCTTCCGGAAAAATCCGGACTATCTCATTTGCCAGACCGAGGAGATCTGGATCAGGAACAGCAAGCGCGTCAACCCGATGAAAAAACACCAAAAATTCGGCGGTTATATTTTCGAAAAATGCCTGCCCCTTTGCGTTGTGAGTCCGTCGGCCGTCATGATGCACCGGAAGCTCTTCGATGAAATCGGGCTTTTCGACGAATCGCTTCCGGCTTGCGAAGATTATGATCTGTGGCTCAGGATCGCCTCAAAACATCTGATCGGTCTGATCGAAAAACCCTACATCATCAAATACGGCGGCCACGCCGATCAACGCTCCCGCGAATTTCCGGCCATGGATCAATTCCGTATTCGGTCCCTCGCCAAGATCCTTTCGCAAAACACTCTCATGCCCGAGCAAGCCGCTGCCGCGCGAAAAACACTGGAAGAAAAAGCGAAGATCTATATCGAAGGGGCGTTGAAACGAGGGAAAGAGAAAGAAGCTGCAGAAATTCAAAAACTTGTTCCTCGGGACTCGTCACTCGGGACTTGTTTTGGTTCCTCGTTTCTTACGAGTCCCTAGGCACGAATCCCGAGTCCCGATTTTTAAATTTTATTAAACATCCACCCCAGAAAAATAACCTGCGGCAGGCTGATTACAAGCATCCAGAGCGCGGTCCGGGGCCCCAGATTTTTCCACACAAGACCGATCTCGGTTACGTCTGTCACTACACCGCCCATCAGGAACGCGAACGCGTTGCCGAAGGCACCAGTCTGCTGATAGATCGTAAACGCAAGCGGCGAAGTCCCTTCCGAACAGACCTCCAGGAGCGTGGCCACCCCCATGGTCACCAGCAACCCCAAAAGCGTCGGCCCGAAATAGTGATGAAAAACATGCTCCGGCACAAAGGTGGTGACCAGACCCCCCAGTGCAATACCGACCAAGATCCACGGCAGCACCATTGCGGCAAGACTGATCGCGCCGCCGAACACCCCGTTGAACGCCTTCCGGAAGTTCTCATGACTGAACTCATGCTCCCGGAAACGCCGCAGAATATCCTGCCAGATCGAAAACCCTTCCTCTACCTCGACCGAGTGGCGGTTCTTCTCAATCCGCCCCGCGCGATCCAGGAACTGCATCAACAGTCCTGTGATCAAAGCGACTGCAATCGCCCCAAAAACGATCAAAAACGCCTTGATCCCAAAAAAACCAAAGAGAAGGATCGTGATAGGAAGGTTCGCCCAGGGACTTGCAAGAAGAAAGCTCACCACGGCAGGGCCTGAAGCGCCTTTTTTATGGATCTCCATCGAGATCGCGAGGATCCCGTGGCAGCAGGCGCTCATCAGGAATCCGAGTCCGACGGAATAAAAGATCGTCCTCTTTTTCGGGATC
>Ga0265297_10007722_pt1 | contig 14760 bp, 12 predicted proteins | sample Munlanlwell13791_FD_192502 | JGI IMG/M metagenome (GOLD analysis project Ga0265297, IMG submission 192502) | Leachate microbial communities from a municipal landfill in Southern Ontario, Canada - Leachate well 137-91 | ecosystem: Engineered > Solid waste > Landfill > Unclassified | place... | reverse complement strand
CGCTAACACGCGGTATAAAAAATTGCCGGGACAGTAGGTTATTCAAGGGTTGTAGCCCGCTCCAGCTTTTGTGTAACTTGACAGGAAATCGCCCGCAATCGGCAACTTTTCATACCGCCATCCGTTGTGCGTCATGCTAAGATGACTCAGCATATCAAAGGGGAAGCCGAAAACCTATTAGAGTAAGCGAGAAAATTAAAATAAAACATATGGGACTTTTTTCTTCAGAATGTGCTAACTGCGGGAGTAAAGAACATGCTACCAGTGATTGCCCTCATGGAATTTTTTCCTCTAAATGTGCAAAATGCGGAAGTGTAGACCATGCTACAAATGATTGTCCACATGGAATATTTTCATCAAAATGTAGTAAGTGCGGAAGTACAGAACATTCAACAAGCGATTGCCCGCACGGAATTTTTTCCTCAAAGTGTTCTAAATGTGGAAGTACCGAACATTCTACAAGTGATTGTCCACATGGAATATTCTCTACAGAATGCGCCAATTGTGGTAGTAAGAATCACAGCACTGCCGACTGTCCGCAGGGTATGTTTGGAAAAAGAACTCCAACACCAAGACCAGAAACTTCTTCATCATCTTCAGATGAAAGTGGCTGTGCAACAATGATTGGATGGTTAATTGGAATTGGTATTGTTGTATTTGTCGTGGTTTGGTTAGCTGTTAATGTGGTTCTGCCAGTTGTATTGTTAAACTCTGCTTTAGCTTTAGGCATCTTGTCATTTGTTTTCAAAAAATATAAGGCATTATTTGCTTCTCTAGCTTTAGTTGGGGGTGGATATATGCTACTAGACATTACAAATGGTTGGTTGTCGGTAAACTTCGTTGAAAATGTTGTTAAAAACCCTGATTGGATAAGTGCTTTTGTATATATCAATGCTGCTGCAATTGGATTGTGTGCTTGGCTTTTGGTACAACCTATTTGGTTGAAAACTGAACAATTGGAGCCAACTGAAAAACGAAAAGATTTACTTATTAAGGGTGCATTGATTTTGTTAGTTGCTATTGCAACTGCTTTAGCTCCTGTGATTTATTACAGTGTTAAAAATCCGTTTATTCAAAAATCAAATCAAAATCAAGCTAATTATCAGTTTCAATCAGATACTCGGAATAATGTAGGTAGTCCGACAAAAACACAAGCAACAATGATAGAAAATCAATTTATTGTTGATACATATTTGGGTAAAATCGGAGAAAAAGAATTTAAACTTTTCATTGAAAAAGTAGAGGGTGACAATGTGGAAGGATATAATGTAACTGGTTCCAATAGAAGACCTGTTAAAGGAAAAATTGTAAATAAATGGACTGAACCAACCGGTTTAGGAGGGAATTATACGATTTTTAAACTTATTCTAACTGAACCAGGTGATGATAAGTGGGATGGTGAATTTAATATTGACCTTTGGATTTCTGATATTGGTAGACATGGAGAAGGAAATTGGAAAGCATTTAACGGCAAACTTGAACGCCAAATTAAAATAAAAGACAGGTTAAATGAATAAAGCACGAACGCACAACAAAGTGTAGCAGCAATAAGGGTTTCAGTGGAAAATCAAGCTTTCTGCCCCGCTCAAACTTCGGTAGTAGTGGACAAGAAAGTACCCCGCAATCCCTTACTACTGCTACACTCGACCGTTATGTGGCATATTAAAAATCTGCACATCAAATAATTTCATACAATGGAAAAAAATAAATTTCTACATTTTAGTTGTATTTCACTGTTAATAATACTTTCATGTAAACCTGATACTTATAGAAACAAAAACATAAACGTGCTTGAGATTCAAATTGATAGTTTAAGGAGTATTTACAATATTCCTGCAATATCATATGGAGTAATTAGAAATGATTCTGTAATTGTCCAGAATACTATTGGATATAGAAATATTGAAACTAAAGCAAATGCACAAATAAGCGATTTGTTTCATATTGGTTCAAACACCAAAGCATTTACGTCATTTATAGCTGCAAAAGCTATAGAAGATGGACTGATTACTTGGGACACAAAATTTTTTGATTTATATCCTGAGTTAAAAGTTGAAAGTAATCAGGCATATGCAAATATCAGTTTTAAAGAATTGCTTTCCCATAGAGCTCAACTTATCAGTTTTCAAAATACATCAGAGGTTTATCCAATAGTTGATTATGAAAAAAACATATCGCCTGATATAAGCTTACCAGAGAAAAGGTATGAATTCATAAAACAAGTATTAAAATATGACCCTAATCCATTATTTGAACACCCGGATGATAGGTATTCAAATGCAGGATATATTGCTGCTGCCATAATGCTGGAAAAGGCAACCACGAAAACATGGGAAGATTTGATTGTTGAAATGTCTGATAATCTTGAATTAGGCATTCATATCGGATGGCCAGATGATTCTAACCCAAATCAACCCTTAGGACACATTAAGCCAAAAGAATGGCTTATTGATATAGATAAAGAAATGATTCCATTGCCATATGTCTTAAAAAAATATCACTATTTTAATCAATATATTCTTTTATGTAGTCCTTCTGGACACCTTAGTATTGCTCTCCCAAACTTTTTGGAATATTTGAGATTGAATATTAATGGCTTAAATGGAGAAAATAATTATTTAAAAGCAGAGACATATAAAGAATTATTTCATATGTATCCTGATTATTCATGTGGCTGGATGAATGAAAATTATTATACTCCATGTTTTCACCATAAAGGAAGTGCTGGAACATTTAACAGTATAGCGATTATTGTACCAGATAAAAAAGTAGGGATTGTCATAATGATGAATGCTGCAAATGGAGATGCAATTAACGAATTAGCAGAATTATTGATAAATAAATACGCCACATAACAGCCGGTCATACGCAATTGCCGCGTTGAGGGGTTGCTAAAGTCGGTTCACTTAGCTAACTTGCGGGTAACACGACACGAAAGCGCCCATGAATCGGCAACTGCGCATACCGGTGGACGTTAGGTGTCATACCAAAAAGAGCAACACTATGAAAAGGATAATTCTATTAACACAACTTGTTTTTGCTGTATTCTTCCACTGCAAAAGCCAAGTAAATGAAGTGAGATTTGAAAAAGACGGACATTTCTATATATATGCCACTGTAAACGACACAATTGAAGGTCGGTTTTTGTTTGATACAGGCGCAAGTGGTTTATATCTTGACAGTACGTTTATAAAACGGCATAGTTCTATCATAAAAACAGAGTTGGATACTGCAAGAATGCGTGGAGCGGGTGCTACAGGTTACAAAAAGGTGCTACTTATAAAAGACACAACTAAAATACAAGTCGGAAATTATTTTCATAATTTTTCAGTTGCACCCATTCTGAAATTGACAGATATTAACGGAGAAAATATAGCAGGAATTATTGGTAACGAATTTATTAAAAATCAAATCCTATCTATTGACAATGAGCGTTCAGTATTAAGCATTGACACTTTTATAGATTCTAAAAAATATGATGAAATAATTTCATTTCAATACATTAATGGACGAATTTACCTTCCTGTTGAATTAAATATTCAGGCAAACCAAACGCATAAAGCTAATTTATTAGTGGATTTGGGTTGTGCCGACGCCGTTATATTAAACTCACCTTATTTTAACTCGTTAAAATCAAAAGGCGTTAAACCTCAAAAAATTGTTGATTACACCATATTATTTGGAGGTGCATTGGGAGGAAATTCTGATGGAGGAGATTTTAGGATTAAATCACTTATACTCGGGAATGATAAAATTGACAATCCAATTATTAGTTTCTCAAAAGACACATTAGGTGCCTTCTCAAAAATAAATTATGACGGATTAATCGGAAATGAAATTTTAGACAGATATAATTACTCGATTGACTATCGCAATCAAAAAATGTATTTGACCAAAAACTCAAAATCAGAAAAATTTTTCAAATCGAGTTTGACGGGTTTTTATGCTATGAAAACAAATAATAGTGTAATAGTTATGTCAATATACTACCAAGCAGGCGTTTATAAAAACGGGCTTAGATTAGGAGATACTATCGTTTCAATAAACAATAAAAATGTAAAAGATTTGTCTGAACAAGATTTTAATAATGAAATGAAAGAAGAAGGTAAACAAATAAAACTGACTATTATAAGAGATAACAAACCAAAAGAAATTTCGTTTTATTTGAAATATCTGTTATAAAAAAGTACGAACACCTAACATGGGTTTTGCGTCAGGCGGTGTGGACGTGCCAACATGGAGTTTTATTACCCGCACCAGCGTTCTTCTCGGTTTGACAGGACTACGCCCGCCAACCCGCCCGGACGCAAAGCCCCGCGCGTTACAGGCAATGTTAAAGACGCTACAAAACAGCAGATGAACCAATTTAATAAAATATTAGAGAACCTTAACGAACAACAAGTTCAAGCCGTTACGACAACGGAAGGTTATGTTCGTGTTATTGCAGGAGCTGGCTCTGGTAAGACAAAGGCACTAACTTCTCGATACGCATATCTAGTAGAAGCATTGGGAATAAATTCTGCAAACATTCTTTGCGTTACTTTCACCAATAAAGCAGCAAATGAAATGCGAAATCGTGTAAAGCGGTTGGTTGGAGAGGATAATGATTATGGTTATATTACAACCTATCACGGTTTCTGTGTAAAAGTACTGCGAGAAGACATTAATAAAGTTCAATATCCAAAGCAATTTGTAATAATGGACATTGAAGACCAAAAAACGATATTGAGAGATGTATATGAAGATTTGGGCATTAATTCAAAAGACTGTTCTCATAAACAAGCAATTAAACACATTGGAATATTAAAAGAATCAACAAATTATCTTGAATATATTGCAGATAAGAAAGACGTTATAACTGGTTCAGAGCAATTATTAAAGGATAGCAAAGTTTTACTCGACCAAGTCTTTTTAAAATACTTGGATAAACAGCAGCGCAATTTTGCATTAGATTTCAATGATTTAATAAATTTTACAGTCTATATTTTTGGTAAATACACCGATGTTTTAGAAAAATGGCAGCAACGATTATTCTATATTCAAGTTGATGAAACACAAGACAGTTCCCCAAAACAATTTTATTTAGTAGATGCACTTTCACAAAAGCACAAAAACTTATTTGTCGTTGGCGACCCAGACCAAACCATTTACGAGTGGAGAGGTGCAAAACCAGAATTGCTTGTTAATTTCGATAAGAAATACCCGAAAACTCAAACGGTAATTATGAATCAAAATTACCGTTCTACACCTAACATCCTTAATCTTAGCAATTACATAATTAAAAACAATAAAATTCGCATTGACAAGGATATGTTTACAAATAATCCTAATGGTGTAGATGTTGTTCATTATCATGCAAAAAGCGATTTCGACGAAGGATTATTTGTTGTTTCTGAAATACAAAAACTTGTAAAGGAAAATCAATCAAAATATGGTGATTTTGCTATTCTTTACAGAGCCAATCATATTTCAAGAATGATTGAACAGTCCTTAATCAAAGAACAAATTCCGTATTCTATTTGGGGCGGTATTCGATTTTTTGAAAGAAAGGAAATTAAAGATGTATTGTCGTATTTGAGATTAATTGTTTTTGGAGATGATTTATCCTTTTTGAGAATAATAAATACACCTTCTCGAGAATTAGGCAAAGTATGGATTAACAGTATTAAACAGTTAGCTGAACAGAACAACACCTCATTGTATGAAACAATAGAGGAAAATTCGTTAAATAGACAAAGTGCAACAGAATTTATTAATCTTATAAAGGAGTTTAAAAAACGGAAAAATGAATTATCGGTCTCTGATTTAGTAAAGGAAATATTAGACAAAACAGGTCTAACAGAGATGTATCGTGCAGACGGCGATGAAGAACGACTTGAAAATATCAAGGAACTCCAAAACGCAATAATTGCTCTCGAGAATGATGATACAGAAAAACTAACATTAGAGAATTATTTACAGGAAATAGCTCTTTACACTGATATGGATGTTGACGACAATAAAACAGACAGAGTAAAACTTATGACAATTCATACCGCAAAGGGTTTAGAGTTTCCTTATGTTTTTCTGTGTGGTTTCACGGATGGTGTCTTACCAAGTTATATGTCAATGAAAGAAAGCCGGTTGGAAGAAGAAAGACGACTAACCTATGTTGCAATTACGAGAGCAGAAAAAGCATTTTATATGACTGAATCAGAAGGATATAATTTTCAGACAGGAATGAATAAGTATCCTTCAAGATTTTTATGGGAAATAAAAGATAATTTGTATGTGCGCCAAGGCATTTTACTTCAAGAAATTATAGATGCTGCCAAAAACCAAATTGAATTTGAAAAGGAATTATTAAATCCTCCTCCTATTCCTATTTTAGAGATTGGTGATATTGTTGAATTTAGCGCATGGGGCGAAGGTAAGGTCATTTCAAAAAATGATGAGCAGAAAACATACATGATTCATTTTGACAAATTAAATAGTGAACGACCAATTAGATACGATTGGCGAGGATTAAAAAAACTTGAGACAAAGGAAAATTCCATTGCAAATTCTGAAATTCATAAAGAGAGTTCTGTTGACATTGAAATTGAAACAATAGATAATGACGAATTTTCTTCTGACAGCAATCAAGAAATTGAAAAAGAAGAGATAAAAGAAGATAGATTTTTAACAAATATGAAAAATATTTTTAGACAAAAAAAATAGAACACTGCCTGTAACATCGTGTATAAAGCATTGGGGTTTAAGTGGTTAAATCAATTGTTCTGCCCCGCACCGGCTTTTGTGTCGGCGGATAGGAACGAAGCCCGCAATCCCCAACGCTTCATACACGCAACCGTTGTATGCTATTTAAAGACAGAACGAAAATTCAACTATTATTAAAACAAAAAAGAATATGATTTTTATAAGCCATAACCACAAAGACAAAATTGTTATTGAACCAATTGCAGAACGATTAGCTGAAATTTTTGGAAGAGAAAGTATCTTTTATGATTCATGGTCAATCCAACCAGGTGATGGTATTATTGACAAGATGGATGAAGGGCTTAAAAGCGCAACTCATTTTTTCTTTTTTGTTTCAGAAAATAGCATCAAAAGTAATATGGTTAAGATGGAATGGCAAAATGCGATTTTTAAATCTTCTCAAGGTAAATGCAAAGTGATTCCAATTAGACTTGATGAGACTTCGATGCCAGCAATATTAGCTCAAAGTTTATATATTGATATGTATTCAAATGGAATTGAGACTACAATAACACAGATAGTTAATGTTATTCAAGGTAATTCTACATATAATTCGTCATCAAATAAATTTTCGAATCTAACTTATACTGTGACAAAAGAAGATTCTAATAAATACCATGTCAAAATATTTGCGAGTCACTTTTTGGAACCAATACCTGAATTTCTAATCGCAGTGGAAAATTTAGAAAATGAGTTAAAATTTAATCTTCCAAAAGAAGGTTCTTTTTATGGAGGGTTTAATAAAGACATTAAATTAAATAATGGGAAAGTAATAAATGCTCAACTTATGAGAGGTGGTATGCCGATAACACCAAAAAACCCGTTGTTGATTTCAGTTGAAACTATAAATGGCAGTGAATTAAAATTTATAGGTGTTATGCATAAAAGTGAAGAAGATAGATATGATTTTATACCTGAAAGAAGATAAGAAAAAACAGCATACAACACGCGGTATAAAAAATTGCTGGGATAGTAGGTTATTCAAGGGTTGTAGCCCGCTTCAACTTTTGTGTAAGTTGATAGAGAATCGCCCGCAATCGGCAACTTTTCATACCGCCACCGTTATCATGCATTAATTGATCAACAGAAAAGAAATGTATTTATATGAAAGAGTCTGCTATTCAAATTTACAGATTAGATAATGGAGCGACAGAGATTGAGGTAAAACTTGATCAAGATACTATTTGGCTTTCTCAAAAACAGATAGCAGAGTTGTTTGATAAAGACTCTGATACCATAGGCCTACATTTAAAAAATATATATAGCACCGGTGAACTTGAAGAATTTTCAACTACCGAGGATTACTCGGTAGTTCAAAAAGAGGGCACTCGAAATGTAAGAAGAAAAATTAAACACTATAATCTTGATGCAATAATTTCAGTAGGTTACAGAGTAAACTCCATAAGGGGTACTCAATTCAGAATATGGGCAAACAAGATCTTAAAGGAGTATCTTATTCAAGGTTACTCTATTAATGAAAGAGCATTAAAGAGACAAAACGAGCAGTTATCAGAACTTCAAAAAACTATCAAGATATTAAGTTCTGCCATACAGAGTAAGGAACTGACATCCGATGAGAGTAAAGGTTTGTTGAGCATAATATCTGACTACTCTTATGCGATGGATATATTGGACAAATATGACTATCATTCTCTATCTATAACAAATACTTCGGGAAAAGAAATTTACAGAATAACACACACCGAGGCAATAGATCAAATAAATCTTGTGCGAAAAGCATATGGCAATAGTGAACTATTTGGCAGAGAAAAAGATGAATCGTTTAAAAGCTCTATTTCTACTATCTTTCAGACATTCGACAGTAAAGATCTATATCCTAGCATAGAAGAAAAGGCCGCTCATCTTCTATATTTTATTACTAAAAACCATTCATTCACTGACGGTAATAAAAGAATAGCCGCATTTATGTTTCTTTACTTTCTTTCAAAAAACGGTATTTTATATGACAGTTATGGTAATAAAAGAATAGCGGACAATACCCTAGTCGCTTTGACATTGATGATAGCTGTCAGCAAACAGGAAGAGATGGATGTAATGATAAAGGTTATTGTAAATTTGATAAATACGAGGAATTAACGCAGGATAACACGCGTTAAATCCCATTAAAACGGGAATTTACCGCGAGATCGTTGTGCCGCATACAAAAGAACCCCAGACAAATGGATAAATATGTAAAGAATATTGATAAACAGATAGAATTCAATCAAGGTAAAAACATATTTCTTGATAACGAAATGGCGTTAAGATTTGTTGATGAAACAATAAAAGCAATTTCGAATATAAATGAATTAAACAAAGATTATGAAGATTTTCTTATAGATTACTCAACAGATAAAGCGATTGAGGAATTTTGCAGAATTAACCAATATTATACATTCAATAGTCAAGCTAAAAATGACTTACGAAATATTTATAGTGATTTATTTTCAAACATAAAGACAAAAGTAAGTTCATTAGAAACGATTGAGAAAAATCATTATCAAAACTTGAAGCAATGGTTGCAAAAAAACAATCCATTTGCAGAGAAAATATATTCTAACGCTGAGACAGATATTAAACCAGTTGCATGTTCCGAATATAGAGCAGATTTTCAAATTGATGTTCTTAAAATTGATACAAAGACTATTATGGAACCTGTTTTAGATATTGGATGTGGCAAACAAGGAAACTTGGTAAATTATTTTTGCAAACTTGGTATTATTGCAAAGGGGATTGATAGATTTTCATTTTCAGAAGATAATTTGATAAATTCTGATTGGCTGGAATACAATTATGGAATTGAAAAATGGGGAACAGTAATGAGCAATCTTGGATTTTCAAATCACTTTAAACACCATAATTTACGAGAGGATGGCAACTATATTGAATATGCTAAAAAGTATATGGACATACTTAAATCCTTAAAAATTGGAGGCAGATTTCATTATGCACCAGACCTTCCTTTTATAGAATTATACTTAGACAAACAACAATATAAAATTGAAAAGTATGAGATTGGAGATTTTGATTTTAAAACAACCGTAATAAAACGATTAAAATAATGTACGACGGCACAACACGCGGTATAGCCAATAAGGGTCTCAGTGGTATGTGGAGGGTTGTAGTCCGCTTCAACTTTTCGTGTATCTTGATAGGAAATCGCCCGCAATCCCTTACTGGCCATACCGCCATCCTTTAGCGGCAAGCAAAACAGACACCCTGCAATAATGACAACAAGACAATGATTGAGAAAATATTACAACGACAAAACGATAACGGTGGACAATTTTGGTCAAGAGTAGATGGAGATATTCATGCTCCTTTTGGATTTTCGACCATTGATACTTTATCAGTTCTTGGAGAGATTGGTTATTCGATTAATGATAATTCACAGATTGCAAATGCCATTGATTTTATATTCTCTTACCAAACCCCAGAAGGTTGTTTTAAATATTCACCCAAAAGTTCAAAACTTCCTTGTTTAACGGCTCGGATAATTGCAGGATTAGGGAGACTGGGTTTAAAAAATGATAAAAGGATTGAGACAAGCTACAAATGGATGCTTGACTCTCAATGGAATGATGGCGGTTGGAGATGCCAAACTGTAAAATTAGGCAAATTTCCATTGACTGATGCGAGTAATCCAGGCACAACACTATATGTATTAGACGCATTTCGATTTAGAGATAATTCTGTTGACGATTTGGACAGCTTGAATAAAGGAGTAGACTTTTTATTACAGCATTGGGAGATACGCCAGCCGATTGGACCTTGTAACTTCGGGATTGGTTCGACATTTATGAAAGTGGAGTACCCATTTTTACGATATAATCTATTTTATTATGTTTATGTTTTGTCATTTTATGATACAGCAAAGAATGACAAGCGATTTCAGGAAGCATATAATACACTGAAAGACAAATTAAAAAATGGCAGACTGATTCCTGAAAATCCACATAAAGCATGGAACGAATTTGATTTTGCCAAAAAAGGACAAATAAGTGAGATTGGAACGAAACGGTGGATAGAAATTAAAAACAATATTGATAAATGAATGATTGCCAGCCGCTAACACGCGGTATAAAAAATTGCCGGGACAGTAGGTTATTCAAGGGTTGTAGCCCGCTCCAGCTTTTGTGTAACTTGACAGGAAATCGCCCGCAATCGGCAACTTTTCATACCGCCATCCGTTAGGGGCAAACCAAAGATTGACACGTGTTTATTTAAATATATTTGCACGTATTGATAAAATGACTTAACTTTGCACGTGTGAACAAATAATAAAATATACGTATTATGACAACAAAATTAACATTGACATTAGAACAGCATATTATTGAGAAAGCAAAAGAATATGCAAAAAAAAGGGGTCGCAGCCTCTCTGATATTATTGAAAATTACTTGAAAGTTGTTGTTACAGAAAAAGCAGATTTTGAAACTGAAACTGCTCCAATTACAAAATCATTAAAAGGATCTTTTAAAAAGCCATCCGACCTTGATTACAAAAAGCAGTTAACTAATAAATTGACAGAAAAATATCTATAACAACATGGACAAAATATTAATTGATACCGATGTAATTTTAGATTTTTTCTTTGACCGACATCCATTTTCTGAATTTGCATCGACTATTATATCATGGAGTGAAAAGAAAAAGATAGAAGGATTTGTTACACCAGTCATTTGCAGTAATGTATATTATCTTCTACGACAGACAGCAAAACATGAAAAAGTAATTGAGAAATTATCCCATTTACTAACAATTGTTGATGTGATTCAGATGGATAAAAAGGTCCTAATATCTGCGTTGACTTCTGATTTTAATGATTTTGAAGATGCATTACAAAATTTTGCGGCTATACAGCAAGGAGATATTAATGTGATATTGACACGAAATATAAAAGACTTTAGAAAAAGTAAAATTGGTGTAATGACTCCTGAGAACTATATAAATACAAAAATGGTCAGCCCCTAACAAAGGCTAAATATAATGCGGGGTTCAGAGGTATTCGAAAATTTGTGCACAGTTCCAGATTTTCTGGTTCTACGACTGTTTCATCTCCCGCAAACCCGCACTATACTTAGCCTCAACCGTTAGGCGCAAGCAAACCATGTGAATGTAATCACTGAAAAATATAACCGATGGTGAATATAATATAGAAAGTTATTATATTTGCAGAAAAAACGATGTACAACAGGATAATAAGTGACAGCATATTAAAACGGATCGGCTCAGGTAAGGCGATTGTTGTTATGGGGCCACGCCAAGTAGGTAAAACGACCTTAATAGAATCAATTCTGAGTTCAGGAGACTATCTGCTGCTTGATGGAGATGATCCCCAAACGCGTACAATTCTTACCGAGCCCAATACGGAACAAATCAGAAGGATATTGGGGAAATACAAGGTTGTCTTCATTGATGAAGCCCAGCGAATCGAAGGGGTTGGACTGACAATGAAAATCATCACGGATCGGTTTAAAGATGTCCAACTGTTCGCAAGTGGTTCATCGTCTTTTGATTTGTCAAATAAAATCAACGAACCGCTAACGGGTCGAAAATGGGAATACCAGTTGTATCCTATTTCGTGGGAAGAATATGAAGCGCATCACGGTTATCTTCAAGCCGAACAGAATCTGGAAAACAGATTGCTTTATGGGTTTTACCCGGATGTATTAAATAACGTAGGGGGCGAGGTGAGCGTTCTGCGTAATTTAGTGAACAGTTATTTGTATAAAGACATTCTTTCTTATGCCGATATTCGAAAACCCGAAGTGCTTGACAGGCTGGTTCAGGCGCTGGCCCTTCAGATAGGTAGTGAGGTGAATTATTCAGAACTCGCCCAGATCGTAAATGTGGATAAGAATACGGTTGGTAAATACATCGATATCTTGCAAAAAGGCTATATCCTATTCAAATTGAGCAGTTTCAGCCGTAATGTGAGAAACGAAATAAAAACCAATAAAAAGATATATTTCTATGATACGGGCATCCGAAATATGGTTATAGGGAATTTCACGCCTATAGACCTGAGGACAGACAAGGGGGCTCTTTGGGAAAATTTTCTAATAGCAGAAAGAATAAAGCAGATAGAATATAAAGAGCGTCTGTCGCATACCTACTTTTGGCGTACCAAACAACAACAGGAGGTTGATTTTGTCGAAGAAAATGAAGGTAAAGTTTTTGGATATGGGTTCAAATGGAAAAAGAATAAGAGTCAAAAGTTACCTAAAACGTTTATGGAAACATATGGTGCAGAAAGCCGTGTAATTGATAAGGATAATTTTAGAGACTTTATAATAATAAAATAATGCAAGCGCCTAACATCGTGCGAAACCACAGCCGCCAAAAGGCGGCCGTTGGTTTGCACGTAACCGTTGGGCACAACCATAAAAGACAGCGACATCAATGAAAATTAGAGAATTTAAGCTTGAAGATTTGAATATTATGGAAGTGTGGTTAGCACAAGACTACATTCAAAAATTTTGGGGCGACCCGCAAGATTGGATTAAAGAAATATCTGAAAACATCAGTGCTGATTGGGTTAAATATTTCATTGTAGAATGTGACACACCAATCGGATTTCTTCAGTATTATGAAACAGATAAGGCTCCTCAAGGAGAATGGTCGGATGAACCAATTGGAACCGTTGGAATAGATTATCTTATAGGAGAAAAAGAATATATAGGGAAAGGATATGGTTCAAAAATCGTTCGTTTATTGGTTGACTTCATCAAATCAAAAAACGAGTATGATTACATTGTAGCAGACCCAATTGTAGAGAATGTATCATCAGTAAAAGTATTGGAAAATAATGAGTTTAAAGAGAATGCTAATGGACTTTTTTGTTTGGATTTGACCAACACAGGAATAAAGATTTATAGAGCTTCCAAACAAGATGTCGGAATGATAACTCAGTTGTTTCGAGATACTATCCAAAACATTAACTCAAAAGATTACCCAGCTGACGAAATAGATGACTGGTCGTCATGGTGGACTGACCATGAAAAATGGCAGGAAAGAATTGAAGAACAGTATTTTATCAAAGCAATGATTGGTGACAAAACAGTTGGATTTAGTTCATTAGCAACTGATGGATATCTGGTTTTTATGTTTACTCATAAAGATTACCAAAGACATGGAGTTGCAGGTAATTTGATAAGGAAAATTGAGAGAAAAGCAAAAGACCAAGGCAATAATTTGATATTTTCAGACGTAAGTATTACAGCAAAAGGATTTTTTGAAAGACATGGATATATTGTTGAAAAACAGCAGTTCAAAAAGTCAAGGAACAAAGAATTGATTAATTTTCGAATGACAAAAACAATAAATGGCAGCGCCCAATAAATAGGAATATGAGCGGCGAGCAACGCCCAGCGATTATTCCCGGTTGAACTACATCTGCGGGATAGTCGCTATGCACTTAAAGAAGGTTTTTATTGTATCTTAGAGATCGAATGGGCAGGAAACAGCCCGACGTTCATTGACATGATGCAGGTTTTTGTGCTTTCTCCAGGTCATTATACAGGACCAAGGTAGCATTTGGGAGCCAGTTTTCGGCTTTTCTGCTCGCCGCCGGGCATAGATTTCCCGTTTGCGCCGGCAATATTCAGGATGCGTTGGTTGGTAATGGCTACCCGATGGGTATATTGTCCCACGTATTTTATTACCTGCTCAGCGATTGCCAGCGAAGGTTCGCAATAAACAACCCATTTTGTTTGATAAGCCTGCTGTATCTGGTTGTTAAAAGAGAAAGCTCGTTTTGTTTACGTAAGGCCCGTTTGAGGCTGTCTGTCGAGAAACTTTCCTTTAAAAGCACTACTTAGTTGATGTACCGGATAAAGGTAAGTACCCGAATGGCCGATGTTTTTCCATTTCCCGTCCAAAGCATAACCGACAGCGGGCACAAGGCAATGGATGTGCGGATGAAGTGAGAGGTTCTGTCCCCAGGAATGGATTACAGCAACCGCTCCGGTTTCAACACCAAAATGCGAGTATCCAAATGAGCGAAGCGTATTCCAAAC
>Ga0265297_10007721_pt1 | contig 14761 bp, 12 predicted proteins | sample Munlanlwell13791_FD_192502 | JGI IMG/M metagenome (GOLD analysis project Ga0265297, IMG submission 192502) | Leachate microbial communities from a municipal landfill in Southern Ontario, Canada - Leachate well 137-91 | ecosystem: Engineered > Solid waste > Landfill > Unclassified | place... | reverse complement strand
CCGTCTGTTGTGCGATACAAAACAACGTTTACTGATGTTAGTCTTACAGCTTCAGATGTGCTTTGGTTTTGAATTGTGTATGAACCAATTTTTGCACCTGTTGAGTTTGGGCTAACTGCTGTATTTGCATATCCTGTGTTTTTTGACACAGCTAAACTTGCGCTTGAAATTGAAAGTCCGTTTGTTGTTACATCAGATGATGGGAAGTCAATAATTTCTGAGGAGCTTTGTCCTTGAGCATTATTGTATGTTGATTCGTAATCAATAGATGTTTTAACTGTACCTGATGTATAGTTATAACCTGTTGTTGTTTGCAAATCAGCTCTTACTTCCAATGTGCTGTCTTGACCTGCTGGGATAACCATTTGTGATCCCAAAGTAAATGACATTACTGTTCCTGTTCCCAATACTCCCATGCTGGCTGATGCTAAATTTTGTTGAATGCCAACTTGTGAACCATTGAAATACAATGTTACATTGCTTAATCCGCAAGTTCCTGTGGCAACACCTGTTGATGAATGTGTTGTACAGCCTGTTGCTACTCCATTTAATATTACTGGAAGTACTTTTAATGTGTTGACTTTTACATCTTCACCATATCCGTGAATGGTAAATTTACCAATAACGGCATTTGTTTGACCAGCTGTAACATTTGTTTGATTGCTAAATGTTGGATCAATAACAAGTGTTGAAGAACCTGTCAAAATAGAAACTGTTGTTCCAGAATCAGCTACGAAAGCTGTTGATGTTGTAGATTCAATAGCTAAGTTTACTCCAACTTGTGGATCATACAAAGTTACATCTGCTGCTTGTTGAACTGACAATTGAACTGTTCTGTTTGCTCCTGTGACAATGTCGGCTCTTACATCAATTGTGTGAGTGCCTGTTGTTAAGTTTACAGGAGTTACAAAGTTGAACATTATATAGTTTGAACCTTGAATAGAATTCATTGTTCCAACTACCCCTGAATCAACTCCGTCAACAAACAATCTTACATTTGCTAAAGCATTTGTTGGGGCAGAACCAATTACTTTAAAGTTCATTCCCTTTAATTGGATTGTTCTTGTGTTGACTTGAATTGTGTCTGACCACATTGTGTATTGTGATGTGCCAGCATTTACATTTGCTGTTGATGATGCTGTGTTTCCGTTCATATAAGCTGTGGCTGCACTTCCTGTTACGATTGAAAATGTATTTCCTTGTACAGTTCCTGTAACGGCTGCGCCATTAGCTGTGTATCCAGTTAAAGCAACTGCAATTGAAGATGCATATTGTACTGCATCTGATGCTGTGTCAACTTTTACTGAAATAACTTTTGAACCATTTACAGGAATGTTTAAACCATTCATTGTAAGTGTTCCTGATGCGTTGAAAGAGTAACTATCTGTTAATCTAGTTGCTCCATCATACAAATAAACTGCTGAAAGTGTATTTTGTGTTGAAATACCACTTCTTGTTAATGTAACAGATGTAACTGTTCCTGTTCCAGAAAAGTTAATGTGTAATACATCTGCTGTTGCTTGAGAGTTTATAAGTGATCCTGATGCAGGATTGCTATATGCTAATGATGCTGAAACTGCACCTGGGATAACAACTGGTGTTCCTGTTCCTGTTCCTGATCCTGCTACGATTCCGTTTAATTTTGCTCTTGAAAGAGGACCCACTTGATTTGCTGGTGTCCATCCTTGTGCGGCTTGCCAAGTTTTAACAGCTGCTAAGGTTAAAGAACCAAAGTATGTTGTTTCAGATCCTGGTGAACCTGCTCCTGTTGTAGCTACTGGATATCCAGTGCCATTCAAGATTTGTTGCAAACACTTTACATCAGATCCGGTTGAACCAACTACTAAAGCTCTTGTGAATGTTACTCCAGCACAAGCTGAAAAAGATGATGTTCCACCTACTGGTGTTGTTCCGCCTTGCAAAGCTAATAATTGAGCTTGCAATTGAGAAATCTGTGCCAACAATTCTTCAATTGTTGTGGCGTTTGCAGATACAGGAGCAATTGTTGCAACCATTGCCAATGCGACGATGGTTGTTATAATTTTCCTTTTTATATTCATTTTTGTGTGTTTTATAAAATTAAATTTTTATTATTTTTTATTTCTCGCCGGTCGACCTAAATATGTTCATGGCTTTACGTACTAACCACGAACAAACGACTCGTCAAATGTTAATGTTTTTATAAACAAGGCAAAAGTACGTTATTTTTGCCCGTCAAATGTTTTATTTAATTTTTTCTATCTCTAAAATCAATTCTAGTGCTTCTGAATATTTTTCTTGTTCATTTAATTCTTTTACTTCTGCTAATACTTTTTGCTGTTCCTGTGTAAGTGTAGTGTCTTCAAAATCTGCAATCTGATTTTTAACTATTGCTGATAACAAATCTACTAATTCTGAAACTTCGTCTTCATCTCCTACATTAACTCCCAACACTTGAAGATTTCTTTGATTTTCTTTAATTTTTATAACATCATTTATAATTTCTTCCATTATTTTTTTATCATTGTTTTGTGCCAAAGAATCTGACAAATTTTTAACTGCATCCGATATGCTAGCCTTATATTCTGTAATGGCTGGAGCTAAATTTTGAGTTTTGTTTTCTTTTATAATTTTAACCAAATCTTCTGATCTATTATAAGCAATCTGAACTGCTGATTGTGATTGTGTTTGTTCTACAATTCTTTTTACTGGATAAAAAATATCTCCCGGCATTGTATAGTTTACAAATCCAAAAACTCCCACAACCATAAATAATAATGTTGTTACGGTTGCATAGGCAAGTTTGTTTTGAAAAATTATTCTTGAAATTATATCTACAATTTTTACTTTTTCGGTTGGAACTTCTGCAATTTTAATAGTTTGATTTTGTTCTACAGAATTCAAAATTTGTGATTTAAGCAAAGAAACCCACTCTTGATTGGGTCTAATTTCTTTAAGTTGCTTAATTGTATTTTCTAATTGATTTCTGTACATAATATACTCTGATTATAATTATGACGTATGAATAAGCAATTTGTTACAAATTTTTTATGATTCCTTTATAATACCTTTTAGGTCTTTTAATCCTCTGTGTAACATTACTCTTACTGTTCCTTCTTTTTTGTCTATCATTTCAGCAATTTGTCCTATCGACATATCATCTAAATAATGCCAAATTAAAACATCTTGATAGTCTTTTTTAAGCTTTTGTATGGCCAACTTTACCATTGCTACATCAGCGTCTAAAAGAACTTTATTCTCCAATGTTGCCTTATTATCTGATAATTCTGCCACAGAATCAGTAGAAATAATGTTTGTTTTTCCTTTTTTCCTGTAATAATCTATTACTGAGTTTCTAGCTATTTGATATAAAAAAGATCCAGGTTTTTTGATATTTACTCCTTCTTTTTTAAAAGATTCCCAACCACTCATAAATACTTTAGAAGTAATATCTTGAGCAATTTCTTGAGAATTTACTTTTAAATAAATAAACCTGTATATTTTTTCAATATATTGGTCGTAAATTTGACTAAATTGTTCTTCTAAATTCAACATCAACTTAATATAGAATTATACTACAAATTAATAAAAAATCAAGGGCATTACGACTATATCTGTTAGGACATATTATATTTGATTAAAATGTCCTAACCAATTATCTATGTCCTATACTTGTCCTAACTAACTTTATAGAAAACTTGATTAAACTGTCCCATTCTTATAATTTGTCCAATAGAAAGTAGTTCGTCTAAATCTCTTCTAATTGTTCTTTTGGTGACATTTGGCAATACAGTTTGTAAATCCATAACCTGAGCTTCTTTTTTTTCTGACAAAAATTTAATGATTTTTTGTTGTCTATCAGAAAGTTTTTTTAGATTATGGGGTTCTTTTTTTTGATTTTCATGTTTATCTAATACGTTATTTGATGATATTTTGATGCTTTCTGCTTTTAATTCTTTTTTTATATCTACTTGTGTGTTTCTATCTATTAAAGAGAACTGATTTATTGTTTTTTTATATTCTGTTGAAACTATTAAATAGTTTATTTGACTTATCCATCCTTTGAATTTCCCAATTTTTAAATAACCTAAAATTATTTCAATGTCTTCTGAAATCTTAACTTTATTAGAATTTTCTCCAGATATTAAAATAAATTCTTCCATTATTGCTAAAACTTTTTCTTTAGCTCTAGTTTTTAAAGAATCAGATTCTGGAAAATATTCAAACAATTGATATGTTGCGTTTATTAAATTTAAAAAATTCTCGTCCATATTTATCGGGAATGTCTTAAATTTAACAAAAAAATTACTGAAAGTCAAAATAAATCAGAAGGAGTAGTTGTATCCAAAATTTCTATTTCTTGGAAGTCAGAACGTAATCTATCGGCAGACACTTTTATTTCAAAAATACCTGGGGTATCATCTTTATAACAAAACGCCTTATTAGTACTTCCACTTTTCATAACTACAATTTCAATACTCTTTTCAACATTACACTTTCCATCTAATGTAGCGTCAAAAAAGAATCCTGTAGAAGACGTTGATAACAAATTTACAGAAGTTTTAGATAAAACTTTAGTCGGGATTCCTAATTCATTTTGTGATTGAATTTTAAATATATCTGAAAAATCTTCTGAAATAATTACTTGAGCAGAAGAAATAATTTTTAATTGAGTTGGTGGCAATGGCTCTAAAATTTCTATTTCATACTCTGCTGTAAATCCATTATAATTTATTGTTAAAATTTGATCTGCTACAGAATTAGAACTATCAAATCCTATAATTTCCAAATCATCATTTGAAATAATTTCTTGGCCAAATGGAATTTCTCCATCGTCGCATAGGGTGATATAAAATCCCGTTACAACTAATCCTTCAATATCAAGTTTTTCTCCCTCAAAATAACTAGTTTTTATTGGCAAATTTGTAATTTCTATTTTTTCAAGCGTTGGTAAAATTGGCTCTTCCCAAATTCTATTCTGTAATTTTGGAGTAGGGATTTGGATTTCAAAATCTATCAAATCATCATTTGTGTCTTGCTCTTTTACATCTTCTAAAACCTTTCTGCCCAAAGATTTATTTTTTTCTGGTTCTAATTGCCAAGAAACTTGATCAGTTTCTTGCCCACTTGGATTTTTCAATCTTAAAGCATCGTCTTCATTGAGAGCAATATCTAAGATAATATCTGAATTTTCTAAATTTTCTCTGGAAATTAAAAAATATTCATTAGATTTTATTATTTTTTCACTAAAATTTACCGAAGAAACAAATGTTGAAAAACTTCCATCTGTTTTTGATTTTCTTTGTAAATACCATCCAGTTAAGTCCACGTCCAAATTATTTGGATTATAAAGTTCAACAAATCTTTTTTCTATTGGCAATGTTTGTATTTCTGAAATTAAAATTTTTAGATAAGAAATTGTTCCTCCACCCCCACCGATACTCACAACGGCTGGAATTTCTCCTGTCTGAAAACTATCTGAAATTTCACCACTTGGATTTTTAAGAATCAAAGAATTATTTTCTGTTAAAACTAAATCTGACATAAAAATATTTGCAAAAGAATCGTTTTTTGAAATCAAAAAATAACTATTTGGAGAGATAATTTTCCCAGAAAAATAGTTTTTTGAAACACAACTTGAAAAATCCGCGCCTATTGATGTTTTTCTTTGCAAATACCAACCAGTTAAGTCAATTGCTATATCATTTGGATTAAAAAGTTTTATAAATCTCTCATTTGTAGGATAAATTTTTGCACCAGAAACTAAAATTTTAGGATAAATAATTTCTGTTTTTTCTTGTTTTTCTTTTTTGACATCAATTTCTTCTTTATCTTCATCTTGCTGTTCATCCTCTTCTTCTACTAATTCTTCTTCGGGTTCTTTTTCCGCTAAATTTTGATTTATTACAATCTCATTTACTTGTTGAGAAATAATATCCAATTTTTCTGCAATATCATCTAAAATATCTTGCAAGCTTTCTTCTGTTGTAATTGAGTCCCCAACTCCCGTCCCAAAATCATCTACACATGTTTCTTGGTCTAAAAAAGACATTTCATTTGAAATGTCTTTTTCATTTAAATCTATTGATTCAACTAAAGCTCCTTGAAAATTTTTACTGAAAATAGATTTTTCAAAACTAGAAAAAAATAAAAAACCGATTGCTAAAATTATGACTAATAAAATAACAAAAATTATATTTCTTCTCCAGAAATTTTTCATTATAGATTAATTAAACTATGGACAAACTGAAATACCTTTTTCACATTTTTCATCATCAATTTCACCCTTGAATCCCGTAGAATCAACACACCATGCTTTGGTTTTATCTTCGTAAAGCCTTGAACAAACAACCCATTCTGTATCGCTATGATGACAATATTCGTTTTCAGGATTTAATTGATTTAAAACTCTTGTAACTACAAAATTATTACAAAATGCTCCATAATTACCATGCGAACTTAAATAAACAAAACTTTCTGAAAATAAGCTTTCCAAATTTTCTTTAATAGCTGAATCTTTTGCTCTTTTGACATATAAATTATCATAACGTAAGGTCATAGATGCCAAAATTCCAATAATAGCAATAACTACTGTTATTTCAATAATTGTAAATCCATTATTTTCTTTCATATTTATATTGTATCAAAAAATCGCCAGAATGGCGATTTTTTGAAAAATTTATTTTTTTGCTTTTGTTAATTTTTTTCTTTCGGGAAACTTGGGCATTAATTTTGGAACTTCAAAATTAATTTTATTTTCTTTTTCGTCAATTAAAACTCTACTTCCTTCAAAAATTTCATTTGTCACAATTTTTACGGATAATGGATCTAAAATTAATTTTTGAATTATTCTCTTCAAGGGTCTAGCTCCCAAACTTGGATCAAATCCTTCTTTAATTAATAATTCTTTAGCTTTATCTGAAATAGATATTTTGATTTCTTTTAATTCTAATCTCTTTTCAACCTTTTCTAATTCTAATTCAACAATCTTCTTAATTTCTTCTTTCTTTAAGTAATTGAAAATTACAGTTTCATCAATTCTATTCAAAAACTCTGGCCTAAAAGATTCTTTTAACGCATCCATAACTTTATCTCGCATTGATTCTCTTTCAGCAACATCTTCTTTAGTATTAAAACCAATACAAGACATTTTGTTAATATAATCAGATCCAGTGTTTGAAGTCATTATAATTATTGTGTTTTTAAAAGAAACCGTTCTGCCTTTAGAATCAGTTAGCCTTCCATCTTCAAAGATTTGCAATAAAATATTAAAAACATCTGGATGGGCTTTTTCAATTTCATCTAATAATAAAACAGAATAAGGCCTACGTCTAATTTTTTCAGTAAGTTGACCGGATTCTTCATATCCAACATATCCAGGAGGAGAACCAATAATTTTTGAAACTGTATGGCGCTCCATATATTCAGACATATCAAGTCTTATTAAGGCCTTTTCATCGTTAAATAAAAATTCGGCTAATGCTCTGGCAGTTTCGGTTTTTCCAACTCCAGTTGGTCCTAAAAATAAAAATGATCCTAACGGTTTACTTTCTTCAGAAATTCCTGCCCTTGCTCTTCTTATTGCTCTTGAAATGGCTGAAATTGCCTCTTCTTGCCCAATTACTCTTTTATTTAGAGTATCTTCCATTTTTTCTAACTTTTTGGCTTCTTCTGCAATTAATCTCATTACTGGAATCCCAGTCCACCTTGAAACAACACGAGCAACATCTTCTTCTGTCACTTCTTCTTTTAAAAAGTGGTGAGTTTGCTGTAGTTTTATTAGTTTTTGTTCAATTTGTTTTCGTTCTTTTAATAGTTCTGGAATTTTACCATATTTAATTTCAGCTACTTTTTCTAAATCTGCGTCTCTTTGAGCAATTTCTGTTTGATAAGACAAATTGTCTAATTTTTGTCTAATATCTTTTATTTTATTTATTAGTTCTTTTTCTGCGTCCCATTTTGCCCTTAATCCTTTTGTTTTTTCTTTTAGGTCTGCTAATTCTCTGGCAATTGATTTTAATCTTCTTTCAGAACCTTTTTCTTTTTTTAAAGCCTGCTTTTCAATTTCTAATTTTGTAATTTCTTCGTCAAATTTTTCTAATTCTTGTGGCTCGGATTCAATTTCTAATCTTAAAGCAGATGCAGCTTCATCCATTAAGTCAACCGCTTTGTCTGGTAAAAATCTGTCAGCAATGTATCTGCTGGACAATTCAACTGCAGCTTTAATTGCTGAATCTTTAATTCTAACTCCATGATGAACTTCATATTTTTCTTTAATTCCACGTAAAATTGCCGTAGCATCTTCAATATTTGGCTCTTGAACATAAATTGGTTGAAATCTTCTTTCTAATGCTGAATCTTTTTCAATATACTTTTGATATTCTTTTATAGTTGTAGCTCCAACTGTTTTTATTTCTCCTCTTGCTAACGCCGGTTTTAATAAATTTGAAGCGTCAATTGCTCCTTCGGCAGCTCCTGCCCCAACTAAAGTATGCAACTCATCAATAAATAAAATATATTTCCCAGCAGATCTGTTAAGTTCTTTTAATAAGGCTTTCATTCTTGTTTCAAACTCTCCTCTATATTTTGTTCCAGCAATCATGGCTCCCAAATCCAAAGAGATTACCTCTTTATTTTTTAAAAATTCTGGAACATTTCCCTTTGCAATTCTTTGTGCAAAACCTTCAATAATTGCTGTTTTTCCAACACCTGCCTCTCCAATCAAAACAGGATTATTTTTTGTTCTACGGGAAATTATTTGCATTAACCTTCTAATCTCATTATCTCTACCAATTATTGGATCAATTTTTCCTAAAATAGCCAAATTAGTTAAATTCCTTGTATATTTTTCAATTACTTGAAATTTAGACTCTGGTTCTGGGTCTGTAATTCTTTGTCCTCCTCTAACTTGAGACAAAACCTTTAAAACAATTTCGTAATCTAATTTTGTGGTTTTAAAAGTATTATTTTGAATTCCAGAAGATAAAAATTGAACTTTTTCTAAAACATCTTTGGCTGTAGATTTCGTATCTAACAAGGCTAAAAATAAATGCTCAACAGAAATAAATTCGTCACTCATTTTCAAAGATTCTTGTCTTGCTCTGTCTAAAACTTTTGCCATATCTTGCGTAAGATAAAATTGCCCAAATGTTTGTGGGGTGGGAATTACAGGAATTTTTGCAATTTGTATGTCAACCTTTTTTCTTAAATTATCAATATCTACTCCTAACTTCTGTAAAATAGTTAAAACAATACTCCCATCTTGAGACATTAAAGAATATAACAAATGTAAAGCATCAATTTGTTGTTGACCTCTTTCTTGTGCAAATTGCTGGGCCTGCATTATTGCGTCCTGTGCTTTGTTTGTGAAATTTGCTCCTCCGTTTATCATATTTATATATATTTATAATTATATATTAATAGTAGATTTTATTTTAGTCTAGAATTTGACAAAAATCAATATTTTGTAAATAAAAAGGGCTTGAATTACTTCAAGCCCATGAATTTAGTCTTGCGACTTTTTATGTCTGCTAATAGCTAAACATACTTTTGTATGATGAGCAATAAAATCTGTGATTGCTTCAAAAACTCGTTGCCATGCAACATTTCTGGCAACTCCCTGAACATTTTCTATTGGGCCTAATTCTCTGCAAAAAGCCAAAAGAATTTCTGAAGATTGACTTATCTGCATACTTTCGGCTTGTTTTTTTACGACATGGCCAGCCCGTTTTTTAGTATTATTTGTCGAATAGAATAACTTAATCTTTAAAAATGGATTGCCTCTTTTCTGAGCCTTATGTATAAGTGCCCTGATATTTTCTTGCTTATAGCATAAAATTGCTTTTTGAGCACCAAAATCTGTAAGATCAATCAAATCAAATGACAATCCTTTTTTTACCAAAAGCCTAACTAAACCTTTGGCATTAATACGTCGCGTGCTTCGTCTTTTAAATTTACTTTCAACAAATTCTGTTGAGTCGCTTTCATCGAGCCACTTTCTGGCCATTTTTGGTGATACACCAAAAATTTTAACAATATCACCTGTTTTATACGTTTTCATAAAAATCCCTCCTAAATTGAAATGTGCAAACCCCAGCGTCTTATATTATACAAAATAATTTTAAATAGTCAAGTTATGATCCTAAGGCTATTGACAATATATTGATATTATTATACTATTAATAATAGGCCAAACAAGCACCCTATTTTAGTAAAAATATGGTAAAATTTTAACATAGGAGAATGTTATGATTGCTAAAGCAATTAAAAGGTTACAAAAATGGTTAATCAGAAAAATACAAAAGGAAATCGATATTTGTAATCTTCCAAATGGTGAATATACTTTAATTTATTCAAGCAAAGTTGAAACATTTATCAATTGGAATGTGTATGATCACAAATCTCGAGTAAAAGACAATCATTCCAAAATATGGATTGTATTATCTAGAAGACCATTACCTAATAAATTTTTCTTTAATGGTGAGGGTGTCGTAGTAGTCCAAAAAAGTGATTTTTAATCACAACCAAGGCCTATTGGGAACAGGCAAAAGAGTTCCCTTCTATTTCTCAGCTCCGCAAAAAATATGAGGATCTGAGATGATGGAATCTTTAAAAAGGAAGCACCGATGATTAAAGAGATTTTGTATTTTTCCTCTGGATTTTTTGCAATTTTGTTTATCGTAAGTTCTCTTCAGTTCTTTGCGATATCAGAATTTCAGGCTAAAAAAATGGGTTTATCAGGATTGCCCTGTCGAATCGTATTCTTTTTAGCCAAAAAAATTCACTATTGGATTACAGAGAAAAAGTAGATAGTTTCTTTGGAAGAAGGATTTGTTGCTAATCCTTCATGGATTTCAAAGCCGTACCTTTCCTCCCCTGGACAGGATAGCAACTACGGTAAAACCATTTTCGAAAGGACCCAGAAAATGGAAAGGGCAAGAAAAATGTTGTTCAGCAAAAGTGTTACAGTTCTTCCCAAGAAGGAACGAGACAAACAAGCATTAGTTGCTTGCAACAAGGCTCGTGCTGAATTTTTGGCGACAATTCCTCGTCAATCGCACAGTTGCACCAAACAACAACAGCGCAGGGATGCTCGTTCTTAACGTTCATCCAAAAGGGAAATCAGAAACTATCTCTGATTTCCCTATTTTTTTTAAAAATTAAAAAACAAATATAAATAAAAATAAAAATAGCGGATTAAAAATCCGCTATTTATTTATGTTTAGGCGTTAATCGCCTTTTTTTGATTATCAAAATCTTCAAAAAATTTCCACGCTTCTTCAAAACTTGCGTAATGTGAAAGAAAAAAATCGTTATTGTCTTCAAAGGTTACATTATAAATTCTTTTCAAAACGTGAATATCAATATTATCTGCTCCTGCCCCAAGAACCGCAATAACAAATTTTTTATCTTTGGTTCTCATAATTTGAATATCAACAAATCCTGCCTCTTTAAGAACTGCAACAATTCTATCAACCGTACTAACATTTGCATTTTTTGTTTTAATAATCATCGAATAACTCCTTCTTAAATTGGGAAAGAACAACAAAAGAAAAGCCCCTTTCTCCGGAAAGGGGCTTATTTGAATTTTCTATTTTTCTATTTTTGTTTCAGAATGCTCAAATAAACCTCTTTCCTAAAGTGGCTAAAATAAAAGCTAAACCAGTTGTTTAAATTTATTTGATTCATTTCTTTAATTTAATTTATCAAATCAAAAAATATTTGTCAATTATTAAGAAGTTCTTTCCCCTAATGTAACTTGTAATTTTATTTCATTGTTTTCTCTTAAAATTTTTAAATTTATGCTATCTCCTGCATTATATTTTTGAATAACTTTTGCTAACGTATTTTGTTTTGTAATTTTTTCTCCGTTAAGTTCTAGAATAATATCTTTTTCTTTAATCCCTGCCTTATCGGCTGCTGAATCTTTGGTGATAGCACTCTCTCCATTTTCACCAGAAAAAATAAAAGCTCCATAATCAACCGATAAACCATATTCTTCTTTAATTTCTTTTGTTATTATTGCATATCTTACTCCTAAAAACGGATAAACAATTGTATTTGTAGCCATAACCTGATCTATATCTTTTTTGGCATAATTTATTGGAATTGCAAATGCTATACTCTGAGCATCTTGAGCAATAGCCGTGTTAATACCTATTACTTCTCCTTTTAGATTTAATAATGGTCCTCCAGAATTTCCAGAATTAATAGCCGCATCAGTTTGAATAATATCTTCTAATGTTTCTGTTAATGATCCTGTTTGGTCAGATGCAGAAATTGTTCTGCTTAGTCCAGAAATAATCCCAACAGAAACCGTATTACTAAACTCTCCTAAAGCGTTTCCAATAGCAATTGCTGTTTGACCTAGCCTTATTCCAGAAGAATCTCCTAGTTTTAATGGTTGAAATTTTATACCATCCGCATTTTCAATTTTTATAAGAGCCAAATCTTGAACTGGATCTTTTGCTAAAATTTTTGCTGGATATTCTTTACCATTATTTGTCACAATAACATAATCTGCATCTTTATCAGAAACCACGTGTTTATTTGTTAAAATTAATCCATCTGTTGAAACGATAAACCCAGAGCCAGAACCAATTTTTTTATATTCTGTGCCCCTTTGAACATATTGCGGAACTTGAATTTCAAAACCAAATCCATCTCCAAATGGATTTACCCATTCTTGTTTATAAACTGGCAAATCTTTAGAAATAACAATACTAACAACGGATTGATTGGCATTACTAACAACATCCATTATGGCTTGTTCATAAGAAATTTCTGAAACATAATTGTGCGACGCATTCTCTTCTTCTATTATTTCGGGTTTTTGAAATTCTATTTGTGGCAATTTAAAATACCTAAAGAAATCTTTAGTTTGTCCTGGAAAATATTGAGAAGACCAAATAAATAAAATATAAACTATCAAGCACACAGAAACAACCAGATAGAATATTTCCAATATTTTTTTCTTTCTCAAGATTTTATTTTTAAATTGTTTAAAATTAAAATTTGGCAATTCGTACATAACTTCATTCTTTATTTATATAATTATAAATATAATACGATTATTTTTTATTTTCTGGTTTATTATTATAGTGTCCAAACTTATACTTAAATATATCAGATTTTACTGGACCAATAAATATTAAATGCAGTTCGCAAAATAAATATTTAAGACCTATATTAAACCATCCGTCTGTTTTAAATCTTCTATCTGATACAAAAATATTAACTGATTTTATTATTCCAACTTTTGCTTTAAATTGTTTTTGGACATATCTAGCCAATGAATGATCTTCTGATAATTTAATATCTTCGTCGAAACCACCTGATTTTTTAAATAAATCTGTTTTTACTAAAATTCCAGTAGCCGCATGTGGTAAAGTTGTTTCTAATAATTTTACTGGATAATTATAAAAAATATTTATAATTGCTGTTTTGATTATATTTTTAGGAATAAATGTTATACCAAAACTGGCTAATTCAAGGTTCCTTTTTTTAAATTCTGATAATGATTTTTCAAAAAAATCTTCGGGTAAAATAACATCTGCATCACAAAAAAATAAAAAATCACCCATTGCAATTTTAGCACCTTCATTTCTACCTTTTGCGGGTAAGCCTCCGGTAATGATTTTGCAACTATATTGCTTTGCAATTTCTAAAGTTTTATCGGTTGAACCCGCATCAGCCAAAATAATTTCGTAATTTAAAAATCTTTGCTTTTTAATTGATTCTAAAAGCAAACCTAAATATTTTTCTTCATTTAACGATGGAATTATTATACTTAACATAAATTATTAATCAACAAATAAATTCCTAGCTTCGTTCCAAATATCAGAATTATTTTGAGTTATTTTCATCCAATACCACCATTCTGCTCCCCAAAAATAAAAAGTGTCTAATCCGGTATTTTTAGCAAACTCAACATTTTTTTTAAATTGGTTTAAATTCATTGTTTTTGTCTGCTCTTCCACAGAAGCATCTGCATAAACAGTTTGTGTCCATGGTTCTGCCTGCAATTCAATGCAAATTACATTTTTATTAAAATAATTTTTTATCAATTCTGCTTTTCTATAATAAAATTTTGGACTTAAAAAAAACTCGTGATAAAAACCGATTCCATTCAATATACGAACCCAAACTTTTTTATACATTGTAATGCCTACAATATCTCCTATTTTTGCAGGTTTTAACCAAAAAGATTGCTCTCCTGAATCAGATATAATAATTTTTCTTTCAAAATCTAAAGATTTTACAAGATTTACCTCCTGCTTTAAAAATTCTCCGCCATCATAATACCAAGAAGGACATTTTCCAAATTTAAAAAAAGGCTCATTTTCTACTTGCCAATATTCTATTGCTTTACTGTCTTTATATCGCAAAATAACTTTTTCTATATATTCTAAAATTTTCTGTTTTTGTTGTTCTTCTGATAAACCTTCAAACCAATTTGGAATATGACATTCTGGCCAACGTCCAGTTTTTATGCCCAAAACATAAATAATTTTTACATTATTTTCTTCAGCCTTTTTAATTTGCCAATCAATATCATCAAAAAAATAATCATCCTTTTCTCCTTCAACCCAGTCCCATTGTGTGTGTAATTTTATATTTTTCGCACCCAAATCTTTTATTGTTGCTAAATATACTTCTTTCCAATTTAATCCAATTGCCTCTGCTTGCATTTGAGAAAAATCGACTCCCCAAGTTATTTTTTCTGCCTTTTTTGAATTACCAATATAAAAATAAAAAACAATAATTATTAGTAAAATAAATA
>Ga0265297_10007719_pt1 | contig 14762 bp, 14 predicted proteins | sample Munlanlwell13791_FD_192502 | JGI IMG/M metagenome (GOLD analysis project Ga0265297, IMG submission 192502) | Leachate microbial communities from a municipal landfill in Southern Ontario, Canada - Leachate well 137-91 | ecosystem: Engineered > Solid waste > Landfill > Unclassified | place... | reverse complement strand
ATATGGACGCAGGCCGCGCCGTATTTCTGGGTATTGTGCGGTGTTAGTAGTCTAAATGACATAGGAAGTGATTTGATATTCAGGAGGATAGATGCTCAAAGTAATAGGGATTGATGGCGGGACTTTGGATTTGATAAAAAGGTGGCGTAAAAGTCTGCCAGCTTTCAATGAGATATTGAATAATGGGGCGTATGGTGTTATGCAGTCTACTATACCTCCGATAACTTGCCCTGCTTGGCCCGCTATGTTTACAGGTAAAAATCCTGGCAAGCTGGGTATGTTCGACTTTGTTAATGGTGAACGGGCGCACACACTGGAAGATTATCACGAAAAAACCCTTTGGTATGATTTAAGTAAAAAGGGCGCTACTGTGGGATTATTAAATATCCCGATAACCTACCCCCCGTTACCAGTAAATGGTTATATGGTTAGCGGTTTAGGGACTCCGGAAGCACTTAATGTAGATTACACATATCCGGCAAGCATGAAACTTGAAAACTATAAAATCACGCCGGCTGTTCTGTTAAACAGCGCCAATCAAGAGGATAAGATTATCAAGGCGGTAATGCCGGTATTGAAAAGAAGAATAGAAGTTGCCGAATACCTTATGGACAATTATCCTACAGACTTGTTTATATGCGTGTTCTTTGCTACGGATATTGTGCAACATTACTTCTGGCGCTTTATCGACAAAAAACATCCTAATCACGAAGATAAATACCAGGACGTGATATTGAATGTATATAAAATGATAGATAAGTTCGTAGGAAAGCAGTTGCAAACTGGCACGACATTTATAGTATCGGATCATGGCTTCGGCAGTTGTTATGGGGAATTTGGCGTAAATGAATGGCTACGATATAACGGGTATCTTAATTATAAGACTACAGACAAATTGATTTACAAGTTACGTGATGCGCTGGTAAGTGGGATGTCGCCAAAAGTGTTGCAGTCTGTAATGAAAGCTATGCCAGAAAATATAAAGAATAGGTTAAACACAAGCGGTGAAAGTATCTCTAATTACAAGAACCTGATGGATAACTTGGATGGGAGTATAGCCTATAGCGTGGGTTCTGCTACAGGTGGCATCTATATTAAAGAAGATAAGGACATAATAATATCTTTGTTACAAGGACTGGGGTTTAACTGTATCAAGAAAGAAGACGTTTATTCCGGCCCTTATCTCAATATTGCACCGGATGTTTTTATCGAAATGGGGAGTAGTGTCTATTATCCCAAAGCCTATGCCCCTAATGTCTGGACCAGCACCGTGATTAGTGGTTCGCATAAAAAAGAAGGATTGTTTATGGCATATGGTGATGGAGTGAAGCAAAAAGAGATTGACATAAACATATATGACATATTGCCTACTATATATAGTAAATTAAATATAGAAGCACCACAAGATATAGATGGGAAGGTGATAGATGCAATACACCGATAATAATACTGTGGTTGTAGTCCCTTGCTATAACGAAGAAAAACATATAGGCGGTGTTGTGCAAGGAATATCCAAATACGTCAAGCTTGTCTTTGTAGCCGATGATAATTCAAGTGATGGCACCATTGTCGTAGCACGGCAAGCAGGCGCTTTGGCTGTGAGCAGTAGCCATAAAAGAGGATTTGGGCGTAATATGCTATTTGGCTTTAAGCAGGTTATAAAATTATACTCGCCTGAAATCATCATAACTGTTGACGGTGATGGGCAACATAATCCTGATGAAATAAACGAAGTTATGCAGCCCATACTGGATGGTGATGCGGATATTGTTATCGGCAGCAGGTTTATAAAGAAATATACCGGACCTAAATACCGAAAGTTGGGGATAGACATAATAACCTATATTTACAATGTGGGACATAAAGAAAAGATAACTGATGCACAAAGTTGTTACCGTGCTTATCGTAGAGAAGTCATTGAGGCGCTGGATATAAGGGATGGGGGATTTGGATTTAGCACGGAAATATTGATAAAAGCGCGCAAAAAGGGATTTCGTATCAAAGAAGTTCCTGTAGATTGTATCTATCACGAAGATTTGAAAAGCAATAGCACCATGAACCCGATAAAGCAGGGTTTATTGGTGAGTATGGCAACCCTGAAATGGAGAGTGATAGGTTGATATTACAAACATTATTATTCTTCATACTGACATTTATACCTGGTATTTTGCTATTACGATTATTCAGAGCAGAAAAATGCCACATTGTTAATAAGATACTCTATGCGTTTGGGCTAGGGTTGATATTTGTTGTAGCTACAGGATTAATAGCTAACTATATGGCTGGATTTAATAGTGTGTGTGTTTGGGGTGTTTATACTGCTCTTTTGATTGGTTTAATCGGCATGACAATAAGTAGCGGACATAAAACCTTTCATAAGGAAGAACTTAAATATCTTATTATTCCCGCAATTATATATATAGCTTCGTTTGCGATGCAAGCACAGACAACAATGATTTCTAACAACCTTATAGGAAGCGACATACATCTAGAGTATTTTCTAGCTAACAGGGTATTAGAGAACGGGTTTTGGGAAGCGAATTATGCTGGCACTACAGTAAACCCCGCGCTTGGTGTTACCATATTGATGCCCGCATACAAGATATTGACGGGGATGCCTTTGGTTTGGTGCTTTAAGATTATCGCACCACTTATATTTGCTTTCTTGCCCGTAGCGATGTATCGCATATTCAAACAGAATTTCGGCAGAGTCATTGCGGTTTTGTCCGTTATATTCTTTATTACAATGCCGATGTTCACTATGGATATGGTGCAACTGTTAAGGCAGCAGCATAGTGAATTATTTTTTGTCTTTGTTGTTTTGCTGCTGTTCGATAGAGATATCAGTTTGTTGAAGCGGTCCATACTGGGTGCGCTGTTTAGCGCTGGAGTAATCACGACACATTATGGTTTTGCCATAGGATATATCGGATATCTGCTTATTGGTATTATTGTGATAATGGTTCTGTCAAAAGTATTTAAGCATTTCACAATGCGCAAATTAGCGTTTAATGGGCTTATGGCAATACTATTGTTATGTTCAATAGGAATATATGCTGGTTACTATAATATTGTGGGGCAAGGTGAAGTAATAGCAATGTCCAGTGTGCCTACTGATATATTGACAAATACAGTTAATGGCGCGGGTAATCCTATCGATAAAAATAGCAAATCAGGGGATGCCGTGTCATACACGGATGAGTTAGAAATACCGGAGTTTATAGAAAACCATGCATTCTTAAACCCTTTCTGGCGGGAGCCGTTACTTAAAACAGCAATAGGGTTGGATTACACCCGCGCTTCCGCATTAGGAAAAGTTTGGAGAATACTACAATATATTATAGAATTATGTTTGGTGGTTGGCGCGTTTGTGTTCGTATTTAAGTATCGCAAGAAAGTGAAGATAGAATACGTTGCCTTTGTTATCACAAGCATCTGCATCATACTTGGTATGTATGTTCTCCATACTTATAGTTATGGTATGGGTGCGACAAGGGTATTTCAGGTTGCTTTGATATTTATATCCCCACTTATAGTGATTGGATTAGCACATATATTCAAGTTTATATTTTTTAGAAAAACCATGACTGATGTTTTGCTAGTCGCCAGTTTCCTTGCTGTGGTAACGCCTTATTATATCTTTAATTCGGGGATGGTCTATGAAATGGCTAAACTGGAACAGGTGGGATTTGTAGATGTTCCTTACTCGATAGCTTTGAGTGGCGAAAGGTCTGATATAGCAACAGTATTTGATGATGAAGATATAGAAGCCGCCGACTGGTTGAAAACTAACATAACAGGTGATGATGTTTTATATGGCGATACTCATGGGGCTAGATTATTGATACAGAAATTTGGAGTATTTATGTCGCCGCATCTTATGATTGGTGGATGTATGCAAACAGGCAAGGTGCAATCGCTGGAAGGTATGACCGATGATGCGAAAGGATATATGTTGTTACGTAAGCTGAATGTTGACAATGACATTATAACAGCACAAGGTGAATATGGATGCCGAATGACTTATGACTTGTCAGATTACGGTATTGTATCCCAAAAAATAGACGATGGCGAAATAGTATTTGATAACGGGGCTAGGATTATAAAAATCAAATGAACAGAATGAAACTGTTGAAAGTATTGGTATATCCGTTCCGGTCATTATTGGGGCATGGTTTGGGAAATGTCGCAATAGTTAAAGCTTTGTATAAAAAGTTAATCCCTTTGTTTATAAAGAAACAATGGGTTACTGTTGATGTCGATGGGTATAAGCTGGGTATGGTAATCGGCGGCGAAAGGGGATTAGAAAGTCTGGGTGCAAGCCTCATATTTGGGAATGGTTACGAAATAGAGACCACAAAGATATTTAAAGAATTGGTTAAACCTGGAATGAATGTTATCGATGTAGGGGCGCATATCGGATATTACACATTATTATCTTCTGGACTTGTAGATAATGGCAAAGTTTATGCTTTTGAGCCTGAAGAACGGAACTATAAAAACTTGGAATACAATATACAGCTTAATAGCAAACGGAATGTAGTAGCATACCGCAAGGCGGTTAGCGACATTAATGGGATAAGCCAACTATATATATCTGACGACTTGTCTGGCGAAAATAGCTTAATAAGTATAGACCAGCGTCCAAACAAGGCGATAGATGTCGAAGTGGTTACTCTTGATAGTGTTTTGGCTGGTGAAAAGATAGGTGTTATAAAGATAGATGTGGACGGTGGGGAACTGAATGTTTTGCGTGGGGCTAAAATCATATTGGAAAGTAACCCAGACATTAAGATTGTGATGGAATACTGGAAGGATGGGTTTAGCGCTGCCGGATATACCCCACAGGACTACTGGAACGCTATGGATGAAATGGGTTTTAAATATATCTATGTCATAGATGATAAAGAAAGAATGGTAAGACGGATATTATTGGATGATCTTTCTGATTATCTAAAACACGCTGACGGTGTGAATTTATTATGCTCTAAAAAGATAGTATCCTTACCGTATAAACAGAATATCCCGCGATCTGAAATGAAAGGCGTGCATAAGAGGATACATAAAAGAATAAACATATTATGTGAAGTAATCAAGGATGGCATGGATATTTTGGAAGTGGGATGTGGCACAGGGATGAACTGGATTACAGGGCTAAAGCATCTTCCTGTAAAAGTGAAAGCGATAGACAGGGATATAGAAAGTATACAATATGCACGTTGCCGTCATGTATCTGAAAATGTAAGTTTTGAGCTTGCGGATGGCGAAACCTTTCAATCTGAAAACAAATACGATGTGATTATCTGTTCGCATATATTGGAACATTTAAGAGAACCTGATGCATTATTAAACAATATGCATAGTCTACTGAAAGATGATGGCACATTGTTTGTAGCGTTACCGAATGGTTATGGGTGCTTTGAGATAGAAAATTATATACCGCGTTTGTTCTACAAGACTTACATCGGAAAGACGATGATAAACAAGATAATGTCGCACAGGGATAGGGACAGTTTAAATAAGGACAGCCAGCATATAAGATTTTTTAAATTAAATGAGATTAAGGAACTGTTAAATAATACAGGATGGGAAGTAGGCAACATAATACACGAAGAATTTCTGGGCGGTGTTGTTACAGACAGAACGATATTGAAAATAAACCGTATCGGCGATTGGAATATAAGTGTAGCTCAAAAAATGCCGTATTGGATGGTGAACGGCTGGATATTTATATGCAGAAAAATATAACTTTAATAAACCCTATGAGCTATAGGAAATACACGCAACCCCCTATGGGATTGTTGTTACTTGCGTCCATACTGCAGCAAGACGGACACCATGTAAATATAGTAGACAATAGTATAGGTTGGGGTTCTATCTGGAACAGTGATGTGGTAGGGATAACGGCAATGACGCCGGATATAGATAATGCTCTTAATATCGCCAGTCGAATTAAACGGTATCACCCTGACACCAAAATAATTCTGGGCGGCGCCCACGCTACGATAATGCCGGAAGAAACATTAAATATAGACATAGATACTTTAGTGGTGGGCGAAGGTGACAAAGCTATTCTGGAAGTAATCAATAATGACATAGACGGAATATATAAAAGCGATACTAAGGTGGATGTGGAAGACTTGCCTTTATTGGCATACAATCTCGTTCCACACAGAAGATACAGCCCACATCCTCCGCACGGTAGGAAGAAGCCGTTTATGGCGATGATTACCAGCAGGGGATGTCCGTATACCTGTTCCTATTGCTCGAAGGCGGTATTCGGGAATAAATACAGGGCGCAAAGTGCAGATAGGGTGGGCTTCGAAATAGATTGTTATACAAGAAGATATGGAGTTAAAGAGATAGCATTTTATGATGATGTCTTTACACTGGATAAAGACCGAATACATAAACTATGTGATGTGTTATTGACGCGGAATATTAAAATAGCGTGGACCTGTGAGAGCCGCGTGGACCTTGTCGACTATGAACTATTAAAACACATGAAAGAAGCCGGATGTTATTCTATAGCATACGGGATAGAAAGCGGCAATCAATGTATATTGGATGCTCTTAATAAAAGGATTAGATTAAGCGATATAGAGCAGGCAGTAAAAGACACAAGAAAAGCGAAGATAGAAGCAATAGGGTATTTTATGCTTGGCGCGCCAAATGAAACATTAGACACCATGAAAGATACCGTTAAGTTGGCAATAGATTTAAAACTGGATTATGCACAGTTTTCTAAAACCGTTCCTTTTCCTGGCACCAGATTATACGAAGAATATGGTGATGGCAGAAAATCATGGAGTGAATTTCAATACACACAGAAAACAGATACGGAGTTTATTGATAATAATATAGATACTAATTATCAGATAAGTAATGCTTACAGGAGGTTCTACCTGCGACCATCATATATTTGGCAGCGTTTGTCCGGAATAAGAAACATTGAAGATATTAATATCATGGTTAAAGGACTGTCGATGTTAGGAGGTATGTAATGAAAAAGGAGAAAATCATCACGGTAGAACAACTTCTTAAAAACAGCGACAAGGCGGAATATTGGGAAACAATGAGGGATGTATTGAGAACATCGGACAAGATTGTAACTATAGCGGTGCGTAATACACCGGAACTGTATTATACGCAAGTTATAACAATGGGGATAGATATGGATTATGAAATACTGGGGATAATGGATGTAACCAAAAGGGACTTGCTCGAAGAATGAATATACTTTTTGTGCATGAAGTTGACTGGCTACGGAAAGTAGTCTATGACCCGCATATGCTTGCTGAAGCTATATCATTACGTAAGCACAATGTGTATGTATTAGACTACGAAAGTATGTGGGGTAAAAATGGGAATAACCAATTAACCCGCGTCTTTGATGATGCAAGTCTTAAATTGGTTAGAACGCCGTTTATCAAACTACCTATAGTGAGCAGGATAAGTGCCGCCGTCAGCCAGCAATTTAATATGGGCAAGATACTTAAAAAATATGATATAGATGCGATAGTATTGTATTCCGTTCCTACTAATGGCTTACAGACATTATACTGGGCGAAGAAATATAAAATCCCTGTGTTTTTTAGGTCGCTTGATATATTGCATCAACTTGTTAATATTACCGGATTAAAAACTATAACTAAAGTAATGGAACGATTAGTATACAGTAATATAGATGTGGGACTTACCATAACGCCAACATTGTCCAGATACATGAAATCTATGGGGGCAAAGCATACTATGGTGCTTAATATGCCAGTAGATACCACGAAATTCAAGCCATACAAATCCAACATAAGGAATAAATGGGGTATTAAGAATGATGATAGGGTAATACTATTCATTGGCACCCTGTATAACTTTAGCGGGCTGGATATGTTGATTAAAAATATACATAGGCTGGGTAGTAAATTATTAATAGTAGGTAACGGCCCACAGTTTAATGATCTGGAAAGAACGATATATAAGTATCGTGCTAACGGTGATGTTATCATAACAGGCTTCCAGCCGTATAGCGATATGCCGGATTATATAAATACAAGTGATGTTTGTGTATTGCCTTTCAGAAACACGCCGGCGACTAATGATATATTTCCTGGCAAGTTGGTGCAGTATTTAGCTTGTGGTAAGCCTGTTGTAACTACGCCGTTAATGGGAATAAAAGAAGTAATGCCAGAAGGAACAGTAACATATGCACAAGGGGAAGTATCATTTGTGCATCAGATCGTTAATTCTTATAAACATCCCATAAATAGCACAGGATTAGATTATGTAAAGGATAACCATTGTGCTTTTAAGGTCGCAGAGAGGTTGGAGAAGATTATATATGATTGGTAAGACGGTATTGGTAACAGGCGGCGCAGGATTTATTGGTTCGCACATTGTAGAAGAACTGGCAAATAATAACACGGTATATGTAATGGACGACCTGTTTACCGGAAGATTATTCAATCTGGATAAGTGTATTCAAAAGATTAATTATGTAAAGGGAAGTCTGTTGGATGCAGAGCTGTTAGGCGTTTTAGTAAACAAGGCGGATGTGATATTCCATGAAGCGGCACGGTTGAGTAGCGGAGTATGCCAGGTAAATGCATACCCCCTTGCGGAAGCTAATATACTGGGGACTATAAATCTACTGGAGGCTTGCCGTAAACATCCCGTAGAAAGGGTAGTAGTAGCTTCCAGCGCAGCAGTATACGGGCAAACAAACCATGAAGTAGATGAATATGAAGATTTATTGCCTATATCCTTTTACGGCATCAGTAAAATGGTTATGGAAACATATTGCACACAGTATTATATCAATTATGGAATACCAGTAACCATATTAAGGTATTTTAATGTCTATGGACCACGCCAGAACGCAGCTTATGCTGCGGTGTTATGTAATTTTATGCAGGCGTATAGGGCTAAAAGGAAGCTTGTAATCTATGGTGATGGCGAGCAGACAAGGGATTTTATAAGTGTAAAAGATGTGGTGAAAGCCAATATATTAGCTGCGGAAAAGGATACCGCACTAGGGCAGATATTCAATGTAGCAAGCGGTAAGAGCATCACGTTAAACGAATTATCTAGACTGTTTGGCAATAATGCAGAATATCAAGAAAAAACAGAAGTCGACATAACCTACAGTAGCGCGAATATAAACAAAGCGCGAAGATTGTTAGGGTTTAATCCTTCACAGGAAATAGATTTGAGTTGGTGTGATTATGGGGATATTTAACAGGATAGTAGGACAGCGCGATATAGGTAAAACTTGGGGCTATGTGTCGCAAGTGTCCTCACAAATGACGATATTTATCACGGTAATAAACCTGTTCATGTTAGCGGCTACTTTTTATCAAACTACATTCGGCGGATGGATGCAGGATAGGGGTTGGTATTGCCCGTTCTGGATGTTTATGGTTATCTTGATAGTGTTACTAGGGGTTACAGCAGTATTGGTATTCAAATATGCCGTTCCCAGTTTTTTTAATGCCTTTAACGACCAATTTTATAAACATAATAACCTTTTGCGAAAAGATATAGATGAAATAAAGGCGTTGTTGAAGAATTTGGAGAAAAAATGAAGTTAGCAATAGTATTAGGGACTAGGCCGGAAATTATAAAAATGTCTCCAGTAATCAAAGAGTGCGTAAAACAAAAACTGGATTATTTTATATTACATACAGGGCAGCATTATTCGTATAACATGGATGATATCTTCTTCGAACAATTAATGCTCCCAAAGCCGAAATATAATTTAAACGTAGGATCGGGCAGTTATTCCGAAGAAATATCGCGTATGAGGTTGGGTGTAGGAAGGATATTTGAAGAAGAAAAGCCCGATATTATGTTAATAGAGGGGGATACCAACACTTGCATAGCGGCGACAATCGCGGCGGTAAGATGCGGTGTTATGGTGGGTCATATTGAGGCAGGGTTAAGAAGTTATTATAGCGGGATGCCCGAAGAAATAAACAGGGTAATCATAGATCACTTCTCTACATATCTGTTTGCCCCTACTAACAACTCATTGGACAATCTGTTATCAGAAGGCATAGCGTGGAAGAAAGTATTTGTTGTGGGGAACACCATTGTTGATGCACTTAAAGATATAAAGTTTGGAAATGACATGGCAAATATATTAGGATATAAGCAAAAGGAATATGCGCTTGTAACATTACACCGTCAGGAAAATGTAGATAATAAATATAAACTCGCGGACATAATAAAAGGGCTAAATCAGGCAAGTGAAGTGTTAAATATTCCAATAATATACCCGATACACCCCAGAACCAAGAAGATGATAGAAAGATATAATATAGATACAGGACGAATACACATAATAGAACCGCCAGGATATTTTAACTTTGTGCAGTTGGAAAACGGTGCTAAAATTATATTTACGGATAGTGGCGGTGTGCAGGAAGAAGCCTGCGTTTTGGGAATTCCCTGTGTAACATTAAGGGATAACACGGAAAGGCCGGAGACATTGGAGATAGATGCTAATATGTTGGCAGGAAGTGATAAGATCGTAGAATGTGCCAAGCTAATGGTAGATAAAAGCGGCTGGGAACAGCCTTTTGGTGATGGTGATACTGGCGTTAAAATAGTAGACATAATAAGGAGGTATTAATGAGAGTTCTTGTTACTGGGGGTCTGGGTTTTGTGGGGTCTAATCTAGTCCCCGAATTGCGCAGTAGGGGACATGAAGTCATGGTCTGCGATTTGATGAACAAAGAGGGGGAATATTACACAAGGTGCGATGTAACCAAATACGAACAGTTGCTACGCTTATTTGATGAATGGAATTTTGATTATGTCTACCACCTTGCGGCGGAATATGGACGCTGGAACTGCGAAGATTATGATGAAAACGCCATAGTAACAAACTGTATCGGCACGCGCAATATGCTGAAAATACAGGCAAAGTTCAATTTTAAAATGATATTTTTCTCCAGCGCAGAAGTATACGGTGATTATGACAAGACAATGATAGAAAGCGTGATGGAAGAAGTGCCTATCCGCCAGATAAACGAATATGCGATAGATAAATGGCATAATGAATTACAGGTGATGGCTTTCGCGGATATGCATGGCAATCAGGTAGTAAGGGTAAGGCCAGGATGTATGTATGGTCCGCACGAATACTATCATCCGTATAGAGGCGTAATCCCCGTGTTTATCTACAAGGCATTGAAAAATGAACCTTACAATGTCTATATGGGACATACCAGAATACACGATTTTATAAAAGATAGCTGCAAAACCTATGCCAATATAATCGATAACTTTAAACCTGGTGAAGTCTACAATGTAGGCGGCATGGCGCAGAACAATCATAATATCAAGGAACTGTCAGACATCATCTTAAAACTAGTTGGCAGGGATGATAGCAAGGTAGCCTATTACGAACAGGAGCCATTTACCACAAGACATAAGACGCTAAATTCCGATAAAGCCATAAGAGAATTAGGCCACAATCCCACAACGCTACTGGAAGATGGATTGAGGCAGACAATAGAATGGCAGCAGTCTATCTATGGGAGGGTTGATTGAACAGGCTACAGCACCTAGAAGATGAAAGCATCAAGATAATAAGAAGCATAAGCCAGATTAGCCGTAATCCGGTGCAGTTATGGTCTACTGGAAAGGACAGCACGCTTTGCTTGCATCTTACTATGAAGGCATTAGGCAGAATACCTTGGCCCGTAGTCCACATAGATACCATGAGGAAGCCGCAGGAAGTATACGAATTCAGGGATAAGATGGCGATACAGTATAAAGTGCCGCTAAAGGTTATTAAAAACGAAGAAGCATTGGCACTTGGTATCGGACCTGAAAAACTATCTAAATTTGAGTGTTGCACACAATTAAAGACAAACGCCTTAAAGCAGGCTATTAAAGACAATAAATGGGATGCTCTTATCCTATCAATCAGGGAAGATGAACACTATGTCAGGGGCATGGAAGATATTATATCCTTGCGTGATGAAAATGGTAACTGGAACTGGCATGGGCATTTTGGCGGTTTTGGATTGATGGCTCCGGAGCAAGAAGGACTATCACATATCAGGATACATCCTATATTAAGCTGGAAAGAAAGCGAAGTATGGGAATATACCATGTTGCATCAATTACCCGTTAATCCCCTATACTTTTCTAAAGACGGCAGAAGATATAGAAGTTTGGGATGTGCTTGTTGCACGGAAACTGTAAAGTCTGCTGCGCAGACAGTATATGAAATTGTCAATGAAGTGTATATGACACCAGGGTTGGAACGAAGTGGACGGCAGCAAGACAAGGAAAATGAAAACACAATGCTGACTTTAAGAAGTCTGGGTTATATGTAAGGAGTAATATGGATATAAAAAAGGCACTAATAGACGGAAAGGCACGGATCGGTGTTTGGGGATGCGGATATATCGGATTTACCACAATGGTGAACTTCGCTAAAGAAGGGATATATTCTATAGGCTACGATGTTAATCCTGCTGTGATAAAGACGATACAATCGGGTGGGCTGCATATACCAAACCTTGATTATTGGATGGGCCACCATATAGAACATCTTATAAAAGACATGATAACCGTAACAGATCGCGCAAAAGATATGATGGCAAATGATATTATGGTCCATCTTATAGCAATCCCTACTGAAAACGGTGGTGAACCCTGGGATGGTCCAATACGGGAAGTGATAAAAGAATTAGCCAAGCGCAAGGTAGTAGATGGAAAGCCTATTATAATTATAATAGAAAGCACATTAACGCCAGGTATGTTTGATAACATCATCATTAAGATGCTAAAAGACGCAAGATTGGAAATCGGCAGGGATGTGATGGTAGGTGTAGCACCGCGCAGAGATTGGTTCGATAGCCCAGAAAAGAATGTGAAATCTCTAAAGAGGGTTATCGGGGGAACTACAAAAGAAACAACTCAAGCCATGAAAGATGTCTTGGATATCATATGCGATAATTTAATACTATCTGATGCGCATACTGTGGAATTGGTTAAGTCAGTAGAAAACAGCATCTTCCATGTGTGCGCCACATATGCTTGTCAGTTAGCCAGAGCATATCCCAATGTTAATATCAGAGAGGTATTGCAGTTGGCATCTACGCATTGGCGTATCCCATTATACTTTCCGTCAGTAGGGACAGGAGGTTATTGTATACCTGTATCAAGCAAATATATCAGGGATGGGGCAGAACGACCCGAAGAACTTAATATTACAAAGGAAGTTATTCGTAGTGATAGTAATCAGCCTTCTTATATTGCTGATGTGATGAAGGATTGTAATAGCGTGGCTATACTGGGGATAAGTTATAAAAGAGATTTAAAAGTTCATGTGTTATCGCCGGCGCTAGGGGTTATAAAAGGCTTATTACAGTATGGTATAAATGTTAAGGCTTATGATCCTTATTATACTCCGGCAGAAATAAAGAAAATAACGGGAGTGGAAAGCTTTAATTATCCCGATGATTTGCGTGAATTCGATGGTATAGTAATTGTTCCTCCGCACAGGGTATTTGGGCAGACGCCCAGTAGCAGGTTGTTTGCTAATTTAAGAGAAAAGCAGATAGTATTAGATAATGAGGGGATATGGAGTAAGTGGCGCGATGATTTTAAGAATAAAAGAATAGTTTATCATTGCGTGGGAGATAAAGGTTGGACACTGTCAAACTAAAGGTAAAAGAATACTGGGATAAGGTGCCATGCGGAACGGGTAATATAGCGGAACTCGAAGGCACGCTGTCGTATTACGAAGCCATATCAGAAAACAGATATTGGGTGGAACCATTTATACCTGAATTTGCAGAATTTGATAAATGGAAAGATAAAAATGTCCTTGAAGTAGGCTGCGGAACTGGTAGTGATTTAATCGAGTTTGCCCGCAAGGGGGCGATAGTAACCGGCATTGATTTATCGACAAAATCAATAGAATTGGCAAAGCGTAGATTAGAGATATACCAGTATGTCGGTGGGGTTTTTGAAGCAGATGCCGAAAGTTTACCCTTTGAGGATAATACCTTTGACATGGTATACAGTTTAGGGGTTTTGCACCATACTCCAGATACGGAAAAAGCCATTAGTGAAATCTACAGAGTGCTGAAGCCAGGCGGTAATGTTAAGGTGATGCTCTATCATAAATACTCTCTTGTGTCATTGCAGGTCAAGATACTTTACGGGTTATTAAAAAACATAGATAGGTTGATGGCAGAACATATGGAAAGTGTGGGGACTAAAGTGTATACAGTGGGCGAAGTAAGGCATATGTTCTCTATGTTCGATAATCTTAAAATAAAGACCAGAGTATCAAAGCATGATATAAGATACCAGAGGCATAAATATCTACCGGACATATTCTTAAAAGTAGTGCCGGATAGAATAGGTTGGCATATTACTATAGATGGCACAAAGGGGGTGTAAGGATGCCATTAAAGAGCTTCGGTTGCAGTTTGTGTGGTAAGCAAGCCCCAAAGGAGTTTAGACAACACAGTAAGTTCAAGGAACGGATGTCATGGCTTCGAAGGCATTACGCGAAATATCATCCGCGTAAGTTCAGGGAGTGGAGTAAAAAGTGAGATTAATCGGCAAGATAGGGACAATAAACGAAATAGAAAAAGAGATTAAGGAACACGCCATGTCTATCCTCACTAAAGACCGGCCTAATAGCCTAAATAGTTGGTTTGGCACGGATGCATCATTATATACCAAGAAATTTGATGTATTGATACCGGATACTATGTATACTTTTGCTGTCA
>Ga0265297_10007718_pt1 | contig 14763 bp, 15 predicted proteins | sample Munlanlwell13791_FD_192502 | JGI IMG/M metagenome (GOLD analysis project Ga0265297, IMG submission 192502) | Leachate microbial communities from a municipal landfill in Southern Ontario, Canada - Leachate well 137-91 | ecosystem: Engineered > Solid waste > Landfill > Unclassified | place... | reverse complement strand
CTTGCCGCCCGTCTCCGTGGCCGCGAACAAGCGGGCACGCCTGACCCTGGAGTCGTTGAACACCATGACCGCGCCGGGGGGTATGAACGAAGCCAGGTCGCGTATCTCCGCGTGGACGACGGCGGATCCCGAGCGGTCCAGCACCATGAGCCGGGATTCCCCGCGGCGCGCGGGCGGCTCCTGGGCTACCAGCTCCTCGGGCAGGTCAAAACGGAAGTCTGTCGTCTTCATGGCCGTTCCCGTAGCCGAGGTGTCGGTACGCCAGGGGCGTCGCCATGCGGCCCCGCGGCGTCCTCGTGATGAAACCGGCCTTGATGAGGTAGGGTTCCAGGTAGTCCTCCAGGGTCTCCACGCTCTCGCCGGTGGACACCGCCAGGGTCTCGGCGCCGACCGGCCCGCCGCCGTACTTCTCGATGATGGCCGCCAGCACGTCGCGGTCATGGCGCTCCAGCCCGTAGGCGTCCACCTCGAGCCTGGCCAGGCCGTCGGCGACCACCGCCCCGGTGACCGAGTCAGCGCCGCTGACCTGGGCGAAGTCGCGCATGCGCCGCAGGAGGCGGTTGGCCACGCGCGGCGTACCGCGGCTGGCGTCGGCCAGCATGGCCGCCCCGTCCTCGGCAACCGAGGTGCCCAGGATGCCCGCCGAGCGGCGCAGTATGGCCTTCATGTCCTCGATGTCGTAGAAGCCCAATCGTATGCTGATGCCGAATCGGCTCACGAGGGGACTGCCGACCATGCCCGCCCTCGTGGTGGCGCCGATCAGGGTGAAGGGCGGCAGGGGAATGCGGAGGGTGCGGGCGGCCGGGCCCTGGCCGATGATGAAGTCCAGTTCGCCGTCCTCCATGGCCATGTACAGCATTTCCTCGATGGCCGGCTTCAGGCGGTGTATCTCGTCGATGAAGAAGACCGAGCGCGGTGCCAGGGTGGTCAGGAGGCCGGCCAGGTCCTTGGGCTTCTCCAGGGCGGGGGCGCTGGTCACCTTGAAGTCGACGCCCATCTCGCGGGCGACGATGCCTGCCAGCGTGGTCTTGCCCAGGCCCGGCGGGCCGATGAGGAAGACGTGGTCCAGGGGGTCGCCTCGCTCGCGGGCCGCCCGTATGAAGACCGACAGGTTGGCCTTGACGGACGCCTGGCCGAGGAACTCGGACAGCGTATGCGGCCGGAGGGCGTTCTCGCGCTCGTCCTCGCCGGGTTCGAAGCCTCCGCCCATGAGGCTCCTACCCTCCCCGGTATCACCCACCGCTCAGCTCGACGATGGCGAGGCGGAACAGCTCCCGCTCCCGCGCGGCCGGTTCGACGGGCAGGCCCGCATCCCGCGCATCCAGCTCGCGCAGCTTATCCGAGGCCCGCCTGCGATCGTAGCCCAGGTCGGCCAGGGCCCTGACGATATCCTCGTGGGGGCCGGTCTCGCGCTCCGGGGCGCGCTCGCGCCGGAACGTCGGCAGCTTGCCCTTGAGGGCGAAGATGAGTTTCTGCGCCGTCTTGTGCCCGAGGCCCGGCACTGATTCCAGGCGGGCGTAGTCCTCACGGTCCAGGGCCGCCTCGAAGTCCTCGGCGCCGATGCCCCCGAGTATCTTGAGGGCTTGTTTCGGGCCGATGCCCTCCACGGTTATGAGTTCCAGGAAGACCGTGCGCTCGTCCTCGGTGGGGAATCCGTACAGGCGCATCTGGTCCTCGCGGTGCAGGAGCCAGGCCAATACGCGGGTCTCCTGGCCGACGCGCCCGAAGGCGTCCATGGACCTGGCCGGCACGAGGAAGTCCCACTCGATGCCGTTGGTTTCGACCCGTATGGAATCGGCGCCCCGCCAGGTCAGGACGCCGCGCATGGCATTGAACATGGCTGGATTATACCCGGCGGCGTAAACCCTGATCAACGGAGGCGAAGGCGCGGGACTGGCAGTGGCAGATGGCCACGGCCAGGGCGTCGGCCGCATGATCGGGCCTGGGAGGAGCGTCGAGGCCGAGCACCAGCTTGACGAAACCCTGTACCTGGGCCTTACCCGAACCGCCGGCGCCGGTGGCGGCCCGCTTGACCTCGGTGGGCTGGTACTCCGCGATGCGCTGGCCCGCGTCCAGGCATACCAGCCTGATGACGCCGCGGGCCTCGGCCACGGAAAGGGCGCTGGACACGTTGCGGGCGAAGTAGAGGGCCTCCATGGCCGACTCGTCGGGCTGGAATCGCCGGAAAACATCCGCCAGGGCTTCCCGTATCGTACCCAGCCTCAGGGCCATGTCCTGGTCCGCCCGCGTGGTAACGCATCCGTGGTCCACGTAAAAAAGACGGGCGCCGTCCAGGTCGACGACGCCCCATCCCACGGAGGCCAGCCCCGGGTCTATGCCGAGCACGCGGACGCGGCTCGGTGGTATGGCCACGGCTACTCCTCCAGGTCCTCGGGCAGGTTGGCGTTGTGGTAAACGTTCTGGACGTCGTCGTTTTCCTCGAGCTTCTCGACGAGCTTGGCCACCTTGCCGCCGGCGTCCTTGTCCACGTCGACATAGATATCGGGTATCATGGATATCTCGGCCCCGTCGGTCTCCATGCCAGCCGTGTTGATGGCGTTCAGCACGGGCTCGAAGCTGTCCTGGGTGGTGTAGACGACGATGGAACCGTCCTCGTTGACGATGTCGTCGGGACCGGCGTCCATCGTGACCTCCATCACCTTGTCCTCGCTATATTTATCTCCGTCGAGGGATATGACGCCCTTGCGGGCGAACAGGCGGAGCACCGCGTTGCTGGTGGCCAGCGTGCCGCCGGAACGGGTCAGGATATTCCGCACCTCAGCCGCGGCGCGGTTCTTGTTGTCGGTCAACACCTCGATGAGGATGGCGATGCCGCCGGGGGCGTACGCCTCGTACATGAGCTCCTCATAGATCACGGCACCCAGTTCGCCCGTGCCCTTCTTGATGGCTCGATCGATGTTGTCCTTGGGCATGTTAGCCGCGCGGGCCTTGAGCACCGCGGTGCGGAGGCGGGCGTTGGAGTCGGGATCTCCACCGCCCATGCGGGCCGCTATCGATATTTCCTTGATGAGCTTGGTGAACATCTGGCCGCGCTTGGCATCCGCGAGACCCTTCTTGTGCTTGATGGTCGCCCATTTACTGTGGCCTGACATACTATCTCCTTGCCGCGCTGCGTATGGAACCAGTGGCGGATCGCGTTTTTGCGGATGAAACCATAGCACGAGCTGTATCGAACTGTCAACGATATGGTGAAATGGCGGTCGAATGGCAGCAAAACGAAAGAAAGCGCATCAAATGCGAAACAGGGCGCCGGCCTATACCATATGGTGCGGCCGGCACCGTTTGAAGACGCTAGCGGGCGGTCTTCGGCAGGCTTATCTTGTCCTTCCGGATGCCGTCCTGGATCAGGTCGATGCGCAGTTTCTCGAACCACGCGAAGTCGAAGGGCTTCTTGTTGCGTACGGTCTGCTTGACGGCCAGCTCAAGGTCGTCTCGGCATGTTTCACAGAGGTCGTATTCCCTTATATGGAAGAAAGTCCTGGACGGATACGGATCTTTCACTTCCTTCTTGCAGATGTCGCAGTATAGGTGCTTCATTCGGCCACTCCTCGGTTGCGATCGTTGGCGTCATTCTATAGTATCCATGGGCGGTTGTCGAGTGGAAGTGTGATCGAGCCGTCGACAGCCCGAGGAGCCGCCCATGCTGTCCATGTCCGAGGCCGTATCGCCCCGCGCCGAACCGGGTACCATAGTAGTCGCTGAAATAGGCACCGCCCACGGCGGGGACGCGGCCAAGGGCCGGGAACTGGTGGCCGCCGCCGTGGAGGCCGGTGCCCAGGTGGTCAAATTCCAGCACGTCTACGCCGCCGAGATCATCCACCCGGCCACGGGCATGGTCCCCCTGCCCGGCGGTCCGGTGGCCCTTTACGAGCGTTTCGTAGCCCTGCAGACCTCGCCGGTTTTTTTGGCCGAAATGAAGTCCGAGGTCGAAGCGCGGGGCGCCGTCTTCCTCTGCACCCCCTTCGGGCTCCGCAGCGCCCGCGAGCTGCGGGACCTGGGCGTCACGGCCATGAAGGTGGCCAGTCCCGAACTGAACCACCTGCCCCTGCTGGACGAGGTTGCCGGCTATGGACTTCCCGTCATCCTGTCGACCGGGGTTTCGACCCTGGGCGACATCGAGGAAGCCCTGTCGCGCTTCCGCGTCGGCGGGGTGGCCCTCCTCCACTGCGTGACGGCCTACCCCGCGCCCGAGGAGGACTATAACCTGGCCCTGGTGCCCCTGCTGGCGGGCCTCCTCGGGGTGCCGGTCGGCGTGTCCGACCATTCCATGGACCCCGTGCTGGTACCGGCCCTGGCCGCGGCCCGCGGGGCCCGGTTCGTGGAGAAGCACATCTGCCTGTCCCGCCGCGACGAGGGCCTGGACGACCCCATCGCGCTGCCGCCCGAGGACTTCCGCCGCATGGTCGACGCCATGCGCGAGGCCGAGCAGCTGGGCAGGGAGGCCGCCGAGGACGCCCTGGCGGCGCGGTACGGCCGCGAGAAGGTTATGGCGACGCTCGGCGACGGCGTGAAGCGCCTGGCCCCCAGCGAGCTGGCCAACTACGGCCTGACCAACCGCTCCCTGCACGCGACGCGAGCCATCCCGGCCGGCGCGGCCATCGGGCCCCGCGACGTGGCCGTGCTGCGAACGGAGAAGGTCCTGAGGCCGGGCCTGGCGCCCGCCATGCTGGACGTCGTCGTGGGCAGGATCGCCGCCCGGGACATCGACGACGGGCAGGGCATCGGATGGGATGACCTGGGAGCGCGGGCCGTCGGCTAAGGCGACCCGTCACCCTAAGGCGACCCGTCACCCTAGGGTGACGATAGTCTTCCCGAAGCCGCCCTCCTCGGGCCGGGCGTAGCGGAAATCCACGACGCCGGGGTAGCGGGACAGGGTCTCGCGGACGCCCTGCTGGAGCACGCCCTCCCCCGTGCCGTGTATGATCGAGAACGAGTGGAGTCCTTCCAGCGTGGCGGCGTCCAGCTGGCGTTCGAGGGCCACCATGGCCTCGGAAAGCCGGAAGCCTCGTATGTCCAGTTCCATCCTGGCCCGGTTATCCCGTTCGGACGACGCCTCCACGACGACGCTCGGACCGGCCGGCGCGAGGTCGGCGGTGGGTTCGAGGTCCGCGGCGTCCACGGTCAGGCGCAGGGCGTCGGTCTCCACCACCCAGGCACCCTTCTTGGCCGCCCGGAGCACCCTGCCCCGCTTCCGGCCCGGCAGGATGAGCACGGCGCCGCCGACGCGTATCTCCCCCGGCTCACCGCCGCCGGTCCGCAGTTCCCGTTCCTGGGAGCGCAGATCGCGCTCGGCGGCCTCGACGCTCGCCTCCAGGCGGGCCATAAAATCCTTGACTTCCTGGGTCTTCTCCCGCGTCAGTTCGCCTTCGCGCACCTGGCGTATCAGGTTCTCCAGGGTGCGGCGGCTGTCCCCGAGGAGGGTCTTGAGTTCCGACACGCCCTGGGTCCGCAGCTCGGCTTCCCGCTGCTTGAGCTTCAGGGCCTTCAGGTCGGCCTTGCGCTGTTCCTCCATCGCGTCGCGGAGGCGTTTCTTCTCCTCGCCGCGCAGGGCGTCCAGCTCGCGGTGTTTCTCGGACAGGCCCCGTATCAGGGTCGAAATGTCCGTGCGCTCCTCGCGGAGGTAGCGTCGCGCGCCGTCCACAACCACGGGGGACACGCCGTTCTTCAGGGCCACGTCCAGGGCACGGCTCTCGCCGGGGACGCCCATCACGATGCGGTAGGTCGGCGACAGGGTGTCCCTGTCGAAGTCGACGGAGGCGTTGAGCACGCCCTCCCTGGTGTACCCGTAGTTCTTGAGGATGCCGTGGTGGGTGGTCAGGAGGGTCAGGGCGCCCCGCTCGATGAACAGGTCCAGGAGGGCCATCGCTATGGCGCAGCCCTCCTCGGGGTCGGTGCCCGAGCCCAGCTCGTCCAGCAGCACGAGGCTGCCGGCGGTGGCGCCGTCCACGATGGCCGATATGGCGCGCATATGGCCGGAAAAGGTGGACAGGGACTGGTCCATGGACTGCTCGTCGCCGATGTCGGCCCAGACGCCGTCGAAGGTCGGCAGGGCCGTACCCGGGGCGGCCGGCAGGGCCAGCCCGAACTGGTTCATGAGGGCGAAGAGGCCGGCCGTCTTCAGGGACACGGTCTTGCCGCCGGTGTTCGGCCCCGTCACGACCAGGGTACGGGCGTCCGCGGGCATCCTGAGGTCTATGGGGACGGCCCGGCTGCCGAGCACGGGATGCCGGGCCTGCAGCAGCTCGAGCCCGCCCTCGCGTTCCTCGGCGAAGGTGCCGTCGTTGACGTGGGAGTAGCGCGCTCGGGCGTACAGGGCGTCCTGGAACGCGCAGATGCCGCGCCCGGCCTCGATGTCGGCGCGGTGCAGGTACAGCTTCGCGGTGACGTCCCGGAGGATGCGCAGCAGCTCCCGCTGGTAGCGGGCCTCCTCCTCGACCAGCTCGTTGTTCTTGATGACGAGGGCCTCCGGCTCGATGAAGACCGTCTGGCCCGAACCGGACACCTCGTGGACGATGCCGCGCACCTTGGCCCTGGCCCCGGCCTTCACGGCCAGCACGGTGCGGCCATCGCGCTGGGTGGGCACGTCGCTCTGCAGGAAGCCCTTCGTGGCCTCGTCCTGGAAAAAGGCCGCGGTGCCCCGTTCGATGTCCTGGTGCAGCTTCTGGATGCGGGCGCGTATGGCCCGCAGTTCGGGTATGTCCCGCACCTGGCCCTCGCGGTCGACGATGCGGAATGCCGCCGCCGCCACGGGCGACAGGTCGGGGGCCGCCTCGAGCTCGGCGGCCATGCCCGGGTGGCGGACGCCGCGCAGCCAGCGGCGCAGGACCTCGTAGGAGTCGCACCAGAGGCCGATGGCCCACAGCTCCTCCACGGAGAGTGCCGTCCCGGGCTTGGAGACGACCCGCACGGGTTCGTCGACGAGGGGGAAGCTCGTGGACGGGCCGCCGCGGGTCTGGCGCATCAGGTCGCGCACGGCCGACACGCGGTCTTTCATGTCCCGCACGGCGGCGGCATCGGCGGACGGCAGGGCCGAAACGACAGCCTGCGAGCCTTCCGGGCTCAGGGCATAGGCGGCGACGTCGACTCGTATGCGCGGAAAGTCGAGGAGGCCGAGGGCGTGCTCATCCATGGTCGTCGTCATCGTACGCTTCCCGGCGGGGCCTGCCCACCTTCCTGCCGTATGCGCGCGTGCCCTCCAACTCGGCCAGCACGCGCAGGTAGCTCTCGTAGCGGTCGGGGTGCAGGTCGCCCGCCTCCGCGGCCGCGGCCACCGCGCACCCGGGCTCGTCGCGGTGCATGCAGCGGGCCCCGAGCGCGCAACCGGCAGCCGCACGCGTAACATCGGGGAAGCAGGCGCCCAGGGTGGCCGGGTCTATGCCGCGGACGGCCAGGCGCCTGAAACCGGGCGTGTCTATCACCCGCGTCCGGCCGTCGGAAAGCTCCACCAGCACCGCGGCCGTGGTCGTGTGCCGGCCCCGTTCGTGCTTCACGCAGACCTCGCCCGTCCTGAGGCCCAGTCCGGGCTCCATGGCGTTGAGGAGGGCGCTCTTGCCCACCCCCGACTGGCCCACGAAGGCCGACGCCATGCCGTCTATGCGCCCGCGCAGCTCGGCGACGCCCTGCCCGGTGGCCGCGCTGGCCACCATGGTCTCGAAACCCATGCGGCGGTAGTCGGCCAGCCGCTCCTCGATGTCCGGTTCGACGCCGAGGTCGGCCTTGTTGACCACCACGAGGAAGGGCGTGCCCTCGGACGACGGCTCCAGGGATACGCGGTCGACGAAGCGGGGACGGAACGGAGGTAAAGCGCAGCTGGACACGCATACCAGGAGGTCCATGTTGGCCGCCACGGCCTGCACGGCCCGGCCCTTCTCGTTGTAGCGCCAGAACAGGCTTTTACGCGGCACCAGGCTCCGTATGACGCCGGTGCCAGCCGACGCCGGCTCCCATTCCACTACGTCGCCAGCCGCCAGTGGGTTGTAGAAACGCTCGGCGCCCTTGAGTTTCTTCCCCTTCAGGGTGCAGCGCACCGTGGAGCGGTCGTCCGCGCGGACGGTGAAGGCGTTATTGGTGCCCCACAGGACGACGCCGGTCATGTCGCCAGGGCCCCGGCCGGCACCAGGCCGAAGCGATCCGCGAATTCGGTGTACGGCGACCCGAATTCCCCGTCGCCCGTCAGGTACATCGTGTCGCCTTCGGCTCCACGCGTGTCGCCTTCAGCTCCACGCGCGTCCGGGGCGCCTGTACGCTGCGCCGCGAGCCCCGGGCCGCGCTCCAGCACCCGGCGCAACTGGGCGACGACGCCGTCCACCGAGTCGATGACCCGGACGGAGGGGCCGGCCGCGGCGGCGAAGTCGGATTTCAGGTGGATGAAGTGGGTGCAGCCCAGCACGATGACGTCGGCTCCGGAGGCCAGGGCGGCGTCCAGGGCAGGCCGTATGGCCGCCAGCCGCCCGGCGGCGTCCGCGGCGACCAGGCGGTTCTCCACGAAGTCGACCAGGTCGCCGTCGCCGATGCGCTCGACGGCGCAATCGGGGGCCCAGCGCCGTGCCAGGTCGAGGAGGTACGGCGCGGCCGCCGCGCCGGGGGTGGCCAGTACGGCGATGCGCTTGGCGGCGGACAGGGCGGCCGCCGGCTTGATGGCCGGCACCGTGCCGATGACCGGCAGGTCCGGGTGGGCCTCGCGGATGGCGTCGATGGCCAACTCGGTGGCCGTGTTGCAGGCCACCACGAGGGCCTTGGGGGCGGTGGCGCGGACCAGGGCTCGGACCGCGGCCATCGCGCAAGCCCGCACCTCGGCGGGCGTCTTGCGACCGTAGGGGAAACCGGCCCGGTCAGCCAGGTAAACATAGCGTTCGTCGGGTAGCAGGCAGCGGGCGGCGGCCAAGTACGGCAGGCCTCCGACCCCCGAGTCGAGGAAGGCCACCGGGCCGGCGGCGCGGGACTCAGGATCGGAAAAGGTCATCGAGTCGCTTCTTGGTCTCGGAACTCCCGGAACCATCTTTGGCACCGACCGATGCGGTCGACGGGATGAAATACTCGCAGAAATTCATTCGCTCCTTGTCGCGAACGGCTTCCGGCACGGTTTCCGAACAGTCGCGGTAGGCCCCCGGCTTGTAGAAACGGCAGTGGCGGCAGACGTGCAGTTCCCTGCCGCACGCGGGACACAGGTCGCGAAAGCCTATCCTGCCCGACGGCAGCGGGGAGCCGCAAAAAACGCACATGGGCGGCAGTCTATGCTTCGCGGCGCTTTTTTTCAAGGCGACGGGTCGCCGGCGGCTCGCACGCGAGCGGCTTGAGTGATGCTCGCGCGCGAACGGCTTGAGCGGCGTTCGACGCGAGCACCTTGAGTGTAGCTCGCGATTGGTCTATCCTCGGAGCGGCGGCCGCTCGACGAGACGACGCCGTCGACGGGGGGGAACGATGTTCGACTTCAAGCGCTGCACGGCCCGGGGCTGCGCTGCGACCGCCCTGTCGGGCGACACCCATTGCGCGGCCCACCACAAGACGCCGGAACGGTACGCCGAGGCGGCGCTCGAACGCATGGCGGCCATGGCCTCGGTCAAGAACCTCAACCTGGCCGGCCTCCGCTTCGAGGGCGTCGACCTGTCCGGCAAACGCTTCTACGCCTGCTCCTTCGCCGGATCCGTCCTCAAGAACGTCACCTTCGCCGGCAGCACCTTCCGTATGTGCTTCTTCGACTTCTGCCAAGCCGATTCGTGCGACTTCTCCGGCATCGACGCGCAGTTCTGCTCCTTCGCCGGGGGGACCTTCCTGAACGCCTCGTTCGAGAACTCCGAGCTGGTGCACAACAACTTCGACGGGGCCAGGATGACGGACTGCACGCTGAGCTACTCCAACCTGTACAACTCCCGTTTCATCATGGCCCAGCTCGAGCGCACCGACTTCGTGGACTGCAACCTCAAGAAGGCCTACTTCCTCCTGTCCCGCGAGGACGGCGTGTCGTGGAAGTTCTCGAACACCCAGGAGGCGATACGCGACATGGAACGGCTGGAACCATGACCGTCTTCTTCCATTACTCGCTATACGGCTGCGCCAACGTCTACCTCGTCGGCAACGACGAGACCCGCGAGGCCATCGTCGTGGACCCGGCGGCCTTCACGGTGGGCCTCCTGAACTTCATCGAGGAGAAGGGCTACGACGTCAAGGCCGTCTTCGTCACTCACAACCACCAGCACCACGTGAACGGGCTCCGGACCCTGTTGAAGATATACGACGCCACCGTCTATTCCAGCAACGCGCGCATCGGGGACGCCGCCTGCCGCGTCGTCCGCGACGGGGATTCGTTCAGGTCCTGCGGCCTGGCCGTGTCGGCCCTCTCCGTGCCAGGGCACTCGGCCGACTCGATAGTCTTCAAGGTCGGGAAGCTCCTGTTCACCGGGGATGCCCTGCACGCCGGCCTCGTGGGCCGCACCATGAGCCAGTACGGCCTCGGGCTGCTGAAGGAACAACTCAGGCAGAAGGTGCTGTCCCTGCCCGACGACAGCATCGTGCTGCCGGGCCACGGGCCGCCGTCCTGCGTGGCCGCCGAGCGGCTCTTCAACGCCGGTTTCAGGAAGACCAAGGCCGAAACGCGCCAGGAGCGCTACGAATTCTTCGTCTGAGCGACCGCGTGTGAGCCGCGTCTTGAAAGCGCGGGGGGCTGGCCCTATACTTCCAGCCTGTAAGCTGTCCAGCCCGTTCGGGCCGGACGATGTTCCACCAAGGAGTAGACATGAAGAGAACGAGATTGATGGCCGTGGCTATCGCCGCGCTGCTCATCCTCGGCGCAACCACCGTATGGGCCGCGGACAACATCCTGGGCATCTGGAAGATCATCGACGACGAGACCAACAAGCCCACCGCGTACGTCCTTTTGTATATGTACAACGGAAAGCTGTACGGGCGGATGATCGCGACCATCGACAAGGACACCGGCCTCATCGACGATACGCTCGCCACCAAGACGAAGAAGGCCACGGACCTGGCCGGCGAACCGCCCAACTGCGGCCTCGACTTCGTGTACGAAATGCAGGCCAAGGGCAACGACTGGGTCGGCACCATCATCGACCCGAAGGGCGGCAAGGTCTACGACTGCACCATCAAGCGCGAGGGCAACAAGCTGGTCGTGCGCGGGTCGCTGCGCGGATCCTTCGGCCTCCTCGGGCGCAACCAGACCTGGCTCCTGGCGGCCTCGTCCGAATTGCCCATGGATTTCGTCGTGCCCAACCCGGCCACCTTCGTGCCGGTCATCCCCAGGAAGAAATAGCGTCAATCCGCCGGCTCGGCCCGGAACTCGACGACCGGGCCGGCGATGGCCTCCTGGGCCTGCACGATGGCCAGTTCGTCGAGCCCGGCCGCGGCGGTGGCCCGCAGTATGCCGTACAGCGAGGCCGCGGCCAACTCCAGCGCCGCCCTGGCATCGCCAGACGCCAGCCAGCGGCCCAGGAACAGGGCGCTGAACAGGTCTCCCGAACCCTTGATGGACTTCGCGAACGGCAGCCTCGGCGTCAGCAGGCGCCAATTCCCTTCGTCGCAGGACAGGTAGAACCCCACCCGGTCGTCGCCCGGCTCGGTGTAGCTGGTGATCACCACGATGCGCGGCCCCGTCCCGCGTATGGCTTCCGCCGCCCGGGCGGCCTCCGGGGCGGAACCCACGGACAACCCGGACAGCGCCTCTGCCTCGAAATGGTTGGGTATGACGATGTCCGCCCGCGGCACGGCCTGGCAGCGCATGAAGCCGGGTATGTCGGGGCGCACGTAGAAGCCCTCGGGGATGTCGCCCATCACCGGGTCGCAGCAGTAAACGGCCGACGGGTTGGCCCGCTTCACCGCGTCCACGGCCGCCAGGATGGCCGAACCGGTCGCCGCGTCGCCGACGTAGCCGGACAGGACCGCGGCGCAATCGCCCAGCACCCCGAGCGACTCGATGCCGCCCATGACGTCGACGATGTCCCCGGCGGGATAGACGCGGCCCTTCCATCCGGGCTTGCCCGAGTTGCTGGAGAACTGCACGGTGTTGACCGGCCATACCGATATTCCGAGCCGCTCCAGCGGGAAGACCGCGGAGCGGTTGCCCACGTGTCCATAGGCGACGTGGGATTGTATGGACAACACGTTCATCGTCGTTCCTCCAGGCAGCCGACCAGGATGCCGTTCAGGGTATCCATCCCTGCTTCCGTCGGCAGCCACCGCCCCCCCATGTCCAGCACGCGCCCCCCGGACCGGGCCGGTACGTCGCCGAACACGGCGGATGGACTCGAACCGAAGCGCCGCGTGAAATCGGCCGTATCCAGGCCTTCCGCGACGCGGAGCCCCATCATCAGGGTCTCGAACATGGCGTCGCGGCCGGCCACGAGGGTTGTCTCGGCGCCGCCGACGGGATCGGCGGCATAGCGGGCGTCGTCGGACGGGTTGGCGACGCGCCGGTAGCCGCCGGGCACGAGGGCGTTGGCCACGCCGGACGGACCGGCCGCCCGCCAGTCGCCCAGCCGCCAGTAGTTCAGGTTATGGAGGCACTCCTGGCCTGCCTTAGCCCAGTTGGACACCTCGTAGCGCCGGTAACCGGCGTCGGCAAGCGCTCCCAGGGCGGCGTCGTACTGGTCGGCCCTGGCGTCCTCGTCGGGCAGGACCAGGCGGCCGCCCGCGACGGCCTCGTGGAACGGCGTGCCCTCCTCCAGGGTCAGCTCGTACAGGGACAGGTGGCCGGCGCCCAGGGTCGCGGCCGTCCGTATGTCCGACTCGAGACCGCCGGCCGTCTGGCCGGGCAGGCCGTACATGAGGTCGAGCGACAGGCGTCCCGTCCATCGCGCCGCGGAGGATTCCAGCCGCCGCAGAACGGATGCGGCCGAGCCCCGCCTGCCCGCAGCCTGCCGTGCCCCGTCCTCGAAGCTCTGGACGCCGACCGACAGACGGTCGACGCCCGCTTCCGCCAGCAGGTCGAGCAGGCTTCCGTCCAGGTCCTCGGGGTTGGCCTCGACGGTCCATTCGGCCGGGGGAACCCCGCGGCCGGCGGCTGCCACGGCGTCCAGGAGACGCCTCATGTCCCCATGATCAAGGGCCGAGGGCGTCCCGCCGCCTACGTAGACCGTTCCGAAGCCGCCGTCCTCGGCCAGGGCGGCCAGGTGCCGCTCCACGGCCTCCAGCCATCGGGCGACTCCCGCCGGGTCCACGGGCGCGGAACGGTGGAAATCGCAGTACGCGCAGCGCGAAACGCAGAACGGTACGTGGACGTAGAGGGACGGCCGGGCAGCGCCGCCGGGATCCGAGCCCATCACAGGCCCGAGATGCGGCCCGGGGGCCAGTAGCGGAACGCGGCCTTGCCCAGGATGTCGTCGGCCGAGACGGGACCGAAGAAGCGGGAGTCGGTGGAAGCCGGTCGGTTGTCCCCGACCACGTAATACTCCCCAGGTCCGAGGGTCAGGACCGCCGTGTCGCCGGACAGGGGCAGGTCGGGTCTCCAACCCTCGGGGAGCCCCGCGCGCCGGAGATCATAGGAGCGTCCTGACACCTCGTATTCGGTCAGGAAGTGCGCGCTTCCGGCCGCCTTCACGTACGCGACGTGGTCGCGTATCATCACGGAGTCGCCGGGCACGGCTATGACGCGCTTGACCACGGGCCTGGTCTCGACGCCGCCGCCGAGGCCCACGCGCTGGAGGGTCGCGAAGCGCAGGGCCGAATCGACGAAGCGCAGGTACCAGGGACCCACGGTGGCGTTCGGGTGGCGGACCAGGACCACGTCGCCCCGGACCGGTTCGCGGAAGGCCAGGCGCCGCTCGTTGAAGGGGTTGACCAAGCCGTAGGCCGAGGGCAGCACCATGAGCAGATCCCCCGCCTCGAGGTTGGGTTCCATCGACGCGGAGGCGGCCCGCCACGACTTGAAGCCGAAGGCCGTGAAGGCCTGGAACAGGACGAATACCAGGAGGACGTATTTCAGGAACACGAGCTGGTGACGTCGTCGTCGCCGGACCGTCTCGAAGGAGGCTATGCGTTTCATCCGGGGCTACCTGATGCCCCCGAGCCGACCGATGGGCCAATAAACGAAGAGGGCGTGGCCGAGCACCTTCCGGACCGAGACGGCCCCGAACCAGCGGGCGTCCTTGGAGTTGTCGCGGTTGTCGCCCATGGGGAAGACGCGACCGTCGGGAATGTACCAGCCGGCCTCCTGCTTGCGGTCCTCGGACACGATGCGGCGGTCGTGGGGGTAAGCGCTGGCCAGCTCGTCCAGCCGGGCTCCGTTGAACGCCAGCTCGTCGTAGGGATTGTAGTCCTGGTGTTCCGAACCGCCGGGGAGGCCCATGTCGACGAGGGCCGCGATGCGGCCGGCCTTCTCGATGGCGGGGTACTCCTCCGGCCCGACCATGCGGCGTATCGCGTACGGCGTCCCCGCGGCTACCTGGTAGTCGCGCTCCGCCACCCATCCGTCGGTGCCACGGAACCTGAACGATAGATCCCCGTCGCGGACCCGTATCGTGTCGCCGCCGACCGCGACGGCCCGCTTGATCAGGTAGTGGACCCTCGGCTGGCCGTACTCGTCCCGGTCTATGTCCACCAAGGTCAGCGTGGCCATGTATATGAACTGCTGGAGCACGGTGAATACGGTACCGCGCGACAGGTAGGCCGGGTTCTCGAACACGACGACCTCGGCCCGCTCGGGCTCCCTGAATCCCGGCAGCTTGACCAGGCCCGGCAGGAGTTCCGGCCCGTAGACGAGCTTGTTCACGAATATCATGTCGCCTATCTCGA